>Ga0102864_1000001_pt1 | contig 295295 bp, 243 predicted proteins | sample Colrivmet1449B02_FD_84976 | JGI IMG/M metagenome (GOLD analysis project Ga0102864, IMG submission 84976) | Estuarine microbial communities from the Columbia River estuary - metaG 1449B-02 | ecosystem: Environmental > Aquatic > Marine > Intertidal zone > Estuary | place: USA: Columbia River...
ATCCTGGGGCTGGAGAAGGTCCCAAGGGTTCGGCTGTTCGCCGATTAAAGTGGCACGTGAACTGGGTTCAGAACGTCGCAAGACAGTTCGGTCCCTATCTGTGGTGGGCGTTAGTAAATTGAGAGGACATGACCTTAGTACGAGAGGACCGGGTCGTACGTACCTCTGGTGTATCAGTTGTGCCGCCAGGTGCAATGCTGAGTAGCTATGTACGGACAGGATAAACGCTGAAAGCATCTAAGCGTGAAACCTTCCTCAAGATGAGTTTACTTTTAAGGGCCGTCAAAGACTATGACGTTGATAGGCTATAGGTGTAAAGGTGGTAACATCAGAGCCGAGTAGTACTAATTGCCCGTACGCTTTAATTTTTTTTCTTTTCGAAGAAAAAACAAGATACTCGCTAACTTTTTCCAATATGTTAATCTTATTGCTGCAGCAATGCAGTTAAGATCTTATGGTGGTTTTCCCGAGGGTGTTCACCTCTTCCCATTCCGAACAGAGAAGTTAAGTCCCTCATGGCCGATGGTACTGCACAACAATGCGGGAGAGTAGGTAGCTGCCATATTCATTAGCCCAATCGGTTTCCGGTTGGGCTTTTTTATTTCCTATCAACTCTTTAAGGTTTATTCATTCGCAGCCAGTATTGAAAAAGAATGTTCCTCTGGCTTAAACAGCATGGCTGAAGTGGCCTTTATATAACACTCCCCATTGCCAATAAAAATCAAAAAGCTATTTAAAAGCATTAAAAAATGTGTACTCAAATTTCAAGATCATGCCATTTGGTGCAGTTCGGTTCATGGTTGAATAAAATTGTTGCCGGTAACCAAGATCAACTCTTGCTTGGCTATTAATGATAAATTGTATAGAAGGGGCAATATCTAAATACGATTTTCTATTTCCGCTCAACCGCTGGCCAAGCAATTCAAGCATTAGGTTAACATTCGTTTGTTTAAAACTTTTATAAACTTTGGGTAGCATTAGTTTACCCACTGACACCGTATAATTAATTGCACTATTACTCTCTGTTGTTGGAAACTTATATTTTTCTCCATTGTCAAATGCCCTTTCATAACTAAGCGAACTACTTATTGCAACTTTGTGCAATAATTTAGTAGCTATTAAACCAGCCTCGTACCCTGTATTATGCCCCATTGTTTCAAGTTCCTGTTGGTGTATGTCAGCCTTGTTAAGACTGTATCTTCCATATAGCGCCATTCTGAAATGACTTTGTATGTCATCTTCACTGAAAAAACGATACTTAGCATATAAGCTACCACCCTCAGCCTCAAAGCCACCTTCCTGCCTATTGCTGATAAACCCCTGGGCATGTACCATCCATTTTTTATTTATTCCCCACATCAGTTCTGGCATGTTATGGTAATTCAATTTGCCATCCTTTTCATACATGAAAGCATTCATATCTCTGAATCCAAAAGACTTCCCTGGCATGTTGCTGGCTGGTTCGGTGAATACAAACAGTTCTTGAGAAAATGCACCCAGGCCTATAAAAAGAAGGGCAACAGAAAGTATATTTTTCATTTGCTATTAACTTTTTTAAGAGTTCAAATTTTTCTAAAAATATCTATTTTTAAAGTACTTCCTATACTTTGTTTATGTAAATATTTGGCCGCACGGTTTTAGCCAGTCGAAAATGATTAATACTAAACTATTGATAAACTCTAAATACTGGATAGCGATTATGATCAGGCTCGTACCACGGTGAATTTTTAAATACAAAATCCAATTGTGCGCGAGCACTTTTTGCAAATGTGGTATCAGAAAGTTTGCGTTGTTCCAGTTTTGCTTTTAAATCAGGATTTTGCTTAAGATAATTCGCCGCTTTGTCTTCAAATACATAGGCAGAATAACCTTCTTTTTGGCCAAGAATGGTATCGAAAAAGTTCCAAGCAAAATAGGAATCTTCAGCTTGTGGCTCTAAGGTTTCGACTAAAAACCGATTGGCAGGTTGGTTGAGTTCAATAACCCAGTCTCCTTTTCTAAAAAATTTGACTCCTGTTTCTTTACTTACAACTACATCGCTGTTGAGGTGATGCATTTCATATTGACGAGGCATTGTTTTGTAGTCTTCTATACGGTACCATTCAACCTGAATGGATGTATCCTTTTTAAGCTTATTCATTTTTACACCATTTGCCAATAACCGATCAATCACTTTCCACCAACCCTGTGGAATGATGTATGCTTTGGGTTTACCTATGAATAACTCCGGAACAAATTTGTCAAACACCTTGATTGCTTTGGTAAAGGGTTTTGAACGGTCATAGTATAGTCTGCTAAGGCCAGATATTTCGCTGGGTTTATTTCCTGATTCAAATCCTTTGAATGTATATTCCGTGAAACCTGTTTTATCCAATTTCCATTTAATGGGGAATTGATCGGCCGTGGCCGCGGCCTGTTTGGTCCTGTTGCGTAAACCCTGAATTTCCTTTGCATTTTTCCCCGTAAAAGCAATAAAATTTTCCATTAAGGCGATTGTTGCCATTACTCGTTGATCATAGGGTTTTAACATGTGCGTTTCTGGAACAAAGGCGAAGCTATTCCATAGTGTCGCATAACCACTCGTGTAACGTGGGCTATCCCAATATGTGCTCCACCCGTTCTCTGGTTTATCTCCGTATGCATTTACATAGGGGATCATGTCAAACCCCTTTTCTTTCATTCCTGCATATAAAGCGGGTTCAAATCGGGTTCTTAAAAACTGTTCCATTTCGCCCCCTAATTTGCTAGGCTGGCTAGTTAGCAAGGTCATAACGTGTTGGTAATCGGCGCCGTTGCTTACGTGGTTATCTATAAAAACGTCGGGATCGCACTCTCGAAAAATAGAAGTAAATGATAAAGCTTCTTTTGAATCGCACTTGATAAAATCTCTATTCAAATCGAGATACTGCGAGTTGCCTCTGGAGCCAAAAGCCTCCGGACCTTCTTGATCAACTCTAAAATTGGAACTTCTGTTTAGGCATCCTCCAATATTGTACACGGGAATAATTGCAACAACCAAATTTTGAGGTAAGGCCAGTTTTTTTTCAATCACATTTTTTACAAGCAACATACTTGCATCAATTCCATCAGGCTCACCAGGGTGTATCCCGTTGTTAACGAGAATGATTGAAGCACCTGCTTCTTTTGCTGCATGAATTGAATGATATCCCTTGTTGCTAAGAATAGCTAAATGGAGCGGAAAACCTGCATCAGTGGGTCCTTTTGTTTGCAGGGTAAGTAGGGTAGATGCCTGATCTGCTTTTTTCCACCAGGCAATAATCTCATTATAGGTGGGTGTTTCTTTGCCTTGTGTTTTTTCAAAGGTGGTTTGAAGTGACTGCCCCATTACATAAAAAGAACAGATAGCCGTTAAAAAGAAGGTTGTAAAAATCTTTCTCATGAAATCTATTTGTATAAAAATAAGGGAAATAAAAAAGGCACCCGAATAGGTGCCTTTTACAAATATTTGAATAACTATTACTTAGTTGCATTCACTTTTTTAGAGAGCTTGCTCTTGAGGTTAGCTGCTTTGTTTTTGTGGATGATGCCACGTTTTGCCAATTTGTCAATCATGCCGGCAACGGTGGGGAATTGCTCTTTCATTTCGCTACCCGTTGAAGCTTTCAAATCACGGATCGCGTTACGGGTTGTTTTCCCATAATACTTGTTGTGTTCGCGACGTTTAGCGGCCTGGCGGGCGTCTTTTTTAGTTGCACTGTGATTAGCCATCTAGCTTTAATTTAAGGAGGGCAAAGGTATGGATTTGTGCTAGGATGACCAAATTTATCAAAATCTGAATATTAAGCCCCCCGAACCTCTCAAAGGCTTCCCAATTAGGCCTTTTTGAGCGATATTTGTACCCCGAATTCAGCTATTTCTAACACATTGACATTCATGAAGGATTTTTCCTACGTTACGCAGTCCCACCCTGGGTATATTGAAAATCTATACCAGGATTATATCAAGAGCCCATCCTCTATTGACCCAGATTTACGAAAGTTTTTTGAAGGGTTTGATTTTGCAGTTTCCACTGGAAAACTAGCCAGTGACACTACTGGAAAATCAGTTGCGCTCCCAGAAGGGCAGTCTGTAGACTGGATGCGAGAGCTCAACATTTATCGATTAATTCTGGGGTATAGAAACAAAGGGCACTTGATTGCAAAAACAAATCCTATTCGGGAAAGAAAGGATCGGGGGGCGAATATTGAGCTTACGCATTATGGGTTTTCTGAAGCGGATTTGGATCAATCATTTTATGCAGGGCAATACCTGGGTTTAGGTTTTGCCAAACTGCGCGACATACTTGCAAAACTTGAAATGTGTTATGCCTCCAGTGTTGGTATTGAGTACAAGTATATCAGCAACACAGCGCAAACAAATTGGTTAACGGAGGCTATTGAAAATAAATTATACAGTCCCCTGCCGCTCACTCAAAAAAGACGTGTACTAGAGAAACTCAACCAAGGGGTGATGTTCGAACGTTTTTTGCACACAAAATATGTAGGGCAAAAAAGATTTTCACTGGAAGGAGGAGAAACTACAATCGCTGCATTAGATGCTATCATCAATACCGCTGCTGAGAATGAAATAAAAGAAGTGGTCATTGGAATGGCACATCGCGGTCGGCTTAATGTGCTAGCTAATATCATGGGTAAAACTTACGAGCACATTTTTAGTGAATTTGAAGGAACTGCAAAAGTGGATCAGACCATGGGTAGTGGCGATGTAAAATATCATATGGGGTATGGCAGTGAGGTGGATACCTTGCACAATAAAAAAATCAGTTTAAAATTAATTCCTAATCCATCCCATTTAGAAGCTGTTAATCCAGTTGTAGTAGGATTTTCACGTGCAAAGACAGATCTCATGCACGGATCTGATTCTGGTAGGATTCTTCCCATTCTAATTCATGGAGATGCATCGGTGGCAGGGCAAGGCATCGTTTATGAAGTGCTGCAAATGTCAAATCTGGATGGCTACGCTACAGGGGGAACGCTCCATTTTATTATCAATAATCAAATTGGGTTTACCACTGATTTTGAAGATGCCCGCAGTTCAGATTATTGTACTTCGCTTGCTGCTGCCATTCAAGCACCCGTATTTCATGTGAATGGGAATGACCCTGAAGCAGTCGTGCGTTGTGTAGAAATTGCAACTGCATTTCGGCAGCAGTTTAATAAGGATGTGTTTATTGATATGGTCTGTTATAGAAAACATGGGCATAACGAAGGGGATGATCCAAAATTCACACAGCCGCATTTATATAAACTAATCGAGCAACAACAGAACCCCCGTGAAATTTATGTTACTCAGTTGCTTCAAAATGGCGATACGGAGGTGCAAACCTTAGCGCGTGAGATGGAAAAGAAGTTTTGGCAAGATTTGCAAGAACGATTAGATGATGTAAAACAAAACCCACTTCCTTATCAATACCAGCCACCAGAGTTGGAGTGGAAAAAATTAAGAAAAGCTACACCAGAAGATTTTTTGCAATCGCCAAGTACTGCTATTGCCGCTGCCGATTTTACTTCTTTGTTTGAGTCAATCATGAATTGGCCTGAAGATTTTAAGCCCTTGAAAAAAGTGGAGAAAATTTTACAGGAAAAGAAAAAGTTGTATAGTGCAGAGCAGAAAGTTGATTGGGCCACTGCCGAATTATTAGCGTACGCAAGTTTACTACTCGAGGGCAAAGATGTTAGAATGAGTGGACAGGATGTAAAGAGGGGAACTTTTTCTCATCGTCATGCGGTATTGCGTGATGAGAATACAGATCAACCGTATAACCGCTTATCTCGTATACCCGGCGCAAATGGTCAATTTAGAATTTATAATTCTTTATTGAGTGAATATGGTGTACTGGGTTTTGAATATGGATATGCCTTAGCGAATCCGCAGTCCCTGGTGATTTGGGAAGCGCAGTTTGGTGATTTTTCAAATGGGGCGCAAACCATAATTGATCAGTTCATCGCTGCAGGAGAGCAAAAGTGGAACCGAATGAATGGGGTCACACTACTACTGCCACATGGGTACGAAGGGCAGGGGCCCGAACATAGTAGTGCAAGATTGGAGAGATTCTTGCAATTAGCGGCTGAGCTCAATATAATCGTTACAAATGTTACGACTGCTGCTAATCTATTCCATCTATTAAGAAGACAACTTGCCTGGCCATTTCGAAAGCCGCTCATTAATTTTTCTCCCAAAGCAAATCTTCGGCATCCTGGTTCGTATTCAGCCGTTTCATCATTTACACAAGGTGGTTTCCAGGAGGTTATTGATGATGCTAATGCGGAGTCAGGAAAGGTCAAAAAGGTGCTTTTCTGCGCCGGTAAAATTTTCTTTGAGTTAGAAGAGAGAAAATTACGTGAACAGCGAAATGATATTGCGATTGTTCGTGTTGAACAGCTTTATCCACTTCCCCAAAATCAATTAGAGCAACTCCAGAAAAAATATAATGGAGCAACCTGGTTTTGGGTACAGGAAGAGCCCCAGAATATGGGCGCCGCTTCTTACTTGAAAATGCAGTTGAGAAACTTTAGTTTTGGGGTGATCAGTCGTCAGCCTTCGGCATCTACTGCGAGTGGGTATAATAAAATTCATAATAAAGAACAGGCGGAAATAATAGATACCGCTTTCTCTATCTAATAAATTATTTTATGATCGAAATTAAAGTACCTACCGTTGGCGAGTCAATTACAGAAGTCCAGTTACTTCGTTGGAATAAAAAGTCTGGGGATTATGTTGCGATTGATGAGGTGATTGCAGAACTTGAAAGTGAGAAAGCAACGTTTGAAGTAAATGCAGAAAAAGCTGGCTTACTCACAACAATTGCTGCCGAAGGCGATCAATTGAAAATTGGGGATGTGCTGGCAACTATTGATGAAACAGCTAAGCCCGTTGCTCCTAAATTAGAAATTACGGCCCCCAAACCTCCAACTGTTCCAACTGTAGAGGTGGTAAAGCCCGTTGATGCAGCTCCTGCCCCTGAAGTAAAAGCAACGCCGCTTGCTTCTGCTATTCTTGCTGATAAGAAAGTAGATCCATCACAGGTTAAGCCATCTGGTCCGCAGGGGAAAATTATAAGAGAAGACGTGTTAAAGGCGTTGGAAAAACCTGGTCAACTTCCATTTGCTGGCCAAGAAGCTGGCGCGAGATCGGATAGAAAGGAGAAGATGAGTAATCTTCGCAAAACTATTGCCAAGCGACTGGTTGAGGCTAAGAATGGCACTGCCATGTTAACGACTTTCAATGAGGTTGACATGACGCGTATTCTAGAAATACGTTCTTTTCATAAAGAAAAATTCAAAGAAAAGCACGGAGTAGGTCTTGGTTTCATGAGCTTTTTTGCAAAAGCTTGCTCCATTGCATTACAAGAATGGCCCTCTGTCAATGCTTCTATTGACGGGGATTCTATTTTATATCACGACTATGCAGATATTAGTATTGCAGTAAGTACTCCACGTGGGTTAACTGTTCCTGTGATGCGTAATGTGGAGAGCATGAGTATGGCTGACATTGAAAAGAATGTTGCTGCATTAGCTGTCAAGGCCAGAGACAGTAAATTAACGGCAGAAGATTTAACCGGCGGCACCTTTACAATTACCAACGGGGGTGTATTTGGATCTTTGATGAGTACGCCTATTATCAATGCTCCTCAAAGTGCAATTCTCGGGATGCATAAAATTCAGGAGAGACCTATGGCGATTGCAGGCCAGGTAGTAATCCGACCCATGATGTATCTCGCATTAAGTTATGATCATCGCATTATTGATGGAAGAGAATCAGTTGGATTTTTAGTGCGCGTCAAAGAACTATTAGAAAGTCCCGAACAATTATTGATCGGCAAAGACCCGGTCAAAACTTTGCTGCAGCTTTGAGCCGCTACCATGCATATTTAAATAAGGCTGTTACCTACTTGGAGAATTACAAAGGGGAACAGCCTTTTTCTATTTATTGTAAGCAGTTATTTGCCGCTGATCGAAAAATGGGATCAACGGATCGAAGATTAATCCGCCATTATTGTTACTCCTATTTTAGAGTAGGGGCTGCTTTTGTTAATTATTCCATTGAAGAAAAAATACTCGCGTCCGTTTTTTTGCTTTCAAATAGTCCGGACCCATTGGTGACTTCGCTTAAGCCAGACTGGTCACCTTATTTTTCGGAGGACGTTGAGGTGCGTATGTGCTTATTCGTACCTACATTCAACTGGAGTGCACTTTTCCCCTATGAGCTTAATCTATCGAGTAATATTGAATTAAATGACTGGCTACGTTCACAATTAATTCAGCCGGATGTTTTTATTCGCTTACGTCCTGGCAAAGAAAAAATAGTAAAAGAGCAAATAGGCAAATTAAAACTACCTGCTCATCCAATTAGTCCAACTTGTATTTCATTTCCTGCGGCGGTGAATCTGGATTTACTTCCAGGCCTAAACAGAGATTATGTTATACAGGATTATAGCTCACAACAGATTGATCAGTTGTTACAACTAGTGCCTACTAATGCAATTTCTAGCTGTTGGGATTGTTGTGCAGCAAGTGGAGGCAAATCCATATTGATCAAGGATCGATTTCCCGTCGCACAATTAACAGTGTCGGATATCCGCGCCTCTATTTTAAATCAATTAAAAAATCGATTACGAGACGCAGCGGTTGCAACGCACCAGGTTGAACAGTTAGATCTGGAAAAGAAGGGTAGTGTGCCTTCCTCATTTTTATTTGATTTGGTTGTAGCAGATGTTCCCTGTACAGGAAGTGGCACTTGGGGGCGTACTCCGGAAGAGCGTATTTATTTCACGCCTGACCAATTAGAACAATATGTAGCTAAGCAAAAGAAAATTCTCTCTCATTTAACCACTACAATAAAGCCAGGCGGTTATCTTCTTTATTGCACTTGCTCTGTATTTGAAAAGGAAAATGAGCAGCAGATTACTGACTTTGTAGCATCCTCGGGTTTTAAAATTGTCAAGATGCAGCTTTTTAATGGAATGCCACAAAAAGCCGATTCGCTTTTTGGCGCTTTACTGCAAAAAATCAGTAATTAATAATCCACTCCTTGGTATCCAATTTTGTTTGATTATCCCAAAGTGTAAGTGTATAAACTCCGCTGGAGACTGGCTTGAAGGGTAGCTCACCACTAGTGAAAATGCCTGCCGGTTTACTGAATCTATATATCCCAATTAATTTGCCGGTTTTATCATGACAAGTGATAGATAGATTTTGTTTGGCCTCAAGTAGATTGATTATAAATTTTTCTTTGTTTGCTCCAGTTAGTGGGTTAGGATAGATCCATAAAATATCGGTAATGTCGTCAGTATTCAAACAAGGAGAAGTGAGTGAAATGTTAACGCTATCTAGTAGCACTACTTGTCTAGTGGCAGCCGAAGTATCAATTACTTGACTGACTCTATATTGTATGGTGCCAGCACTTATGCCTTGCAAGCGGTCCTGATGCGTGTAAGTCTTGTTACTTAATTGTGATCCCCCTGTTCCGAAGGGTTGTGAAATAACACGATATGCTATTTCAGTGGGTAGCTTTCTCTCAATGATATACTGCATGGCAGAAACATCTTTGCTTTTCCAGTTTAGTGAAACCACACAGTTATTATTAATAGCTGTACAGGTTGCATATTCGGAAAGTAAAAATGCAAAAGCATTTTTTAAATCAGGAATTCCATAGCCTATTCTATCATTGGGAGTCGTGTAGCGGCTTGCTGCTTTTTTTAATGCATCAACAATTTTCATATTATTGAATTCTGGAAATCCCTGCCAAAGACAAGTAGCTAATCCGGCCAAATTGGGACAAGAAAAAGAAGTGCCATTGGCAGCTCCAATTCCTCCACTTGTAGTTTGCACAACTGCTGCTAATCCTACGGAAGCAAGTTCAGGTTTTATTCGCCCGTCACTAGAGGGTCCATAGCTCGAAAAAGAGGCAACACTGCCTGCTGCATTGACAGCCCCAACTGCAATTACACTATCTCCATCTGCAGGCGTAATAATGTAGCGCCAAGCACCGGCTCCTTCGTTGCCTGCTGAATTGAAAACGAGCAATCCTTTTTTCGCAGCCAGGTCAGCTCCTTTTACACATATTGTGCTACGACCATCCATTTGTTGATAGGTGTAATTGAAAACTGGATTATCAAAATCATAGTATCCTAATGAAGATGAAATCAGATCTGCGCCTGCACTATCTGCTCTCTCAGCACCACATACCCAGTTAAATTCTTCGATGGGGTATTCACTGTTCACATCTTCTGTTCTGAATAAATGGAAACTAGCTTGCGGGGCTTTACCTACAAATTGACCCGGTAAGTTAGCCGCAATCGTAGAAAGACATTGCATGCCATGTGGATGATCATCTTGCACTTGCTGATTTCTAGATACAAAATCCCAGGTGCTTAAAACTCTGCCACTGCGGTTGATACTGTCAAAAGCAGGTAGTGTATTAAAATTATAAAAGCCCCCATCTAATACAGCTACATGCATGCCTGCTCCTCTTAAACCAATGTTGTGCAAAAATTCTGCACGATGAAGTTTTATTTCCAGTGCTGCGGTGGTGCCATAGTTATAATAATCACCCGTGAGTTTTGCTGTTGTAGGTGTAGGATTTAGGATGGGTAGAATATCCTCGTCTCGAATGAATTTTTCTTTTGTTTTTGTTGTAGGGCTTGTTCTTGCCGCAAGACCTGCCACTTGTTGAACAAAGGGAAGGGCCTGTACGGTGTTGAGGGCTGTAGCATCAGTGCTCTGAATACAAACGGCATTTAACCACTTGGAGATAGTAAGAATTGTAATGCCAGGTATGTTTCGTAATTGTGTTAAATAAGAGGGGCTAACGGGTAAATCAGTGCTGTCTATTGTAATCGTGTAACGTGTTCTTCTGTCCAATGCTCGGGTAGACAAATAAGGAGTTGGATTGGAAAGAGTATAGCTATTGTTTCCTTTATTTTTTAACCATACGATGTGTCGGCTAAACTGTGCAAGTGCAACCTCAGTTTGTGTTACTAGTAAAATGAAAAAAAGGAGTCTTTTTATTTTTCTTTGATTGATTGTGCGCATTACTATGGTTTATTAGTTATGGTCGACCATCCATTGCCGAATGCCAAATCCTATTTTGTAAGGACCTCCGCTTCCGCCTGTATTGGGTTGGTATTCCCAGCATTCCCATTCTTTATAGATGAGACCAATGCCTTTTGCAAATTTATCGACCGCAAAATTTTTAAAAGCATAGGAATTGGGAAGTGTGATAGGTACATTGAATGATTTATCAATTTGAGATACAGTAATCACCTCCGAATACCGCTGATCTCTGAATTGAAAGTTACCCGCAGATCCTGTGTAGGTGTAATCCCAGTCCTGTATATTATCATCATTGCTAAAATCATACGGAGGGTTCAAGGGGTTTGTTGTTAAGTACAGGTTGCCTTTCCAACTGTTTTGCGTGCTGATGGGGAGTTTAAGCTTGACTTGTCTAAGATTGTCTTCGACCCATTCTAGTTGAGAACTTCCCGGTGAAATATAAAAGCTACCTGCATTTTTCCAAGGAGTCGTAGCTAAGGTGTCGCGTAGTAGACGTAACACGCTGTAGCTGGTTCTTCCTACATTATCAAAAAAAATTGAATCGATTTGACATTTTACCAAGTAAGAATGCACCTCTGTCTGTCTGCCGTATTGGGTAAAAACAGTTGAATCAACTCTATAGGTAATATATTTTCCTTTTTGTAGCGGAAGATAATCTTCTAGCTTTTCTGTATTTAAGGGGACTCGATCGCTACATCCAATCAATAAAAGAAAATGGAGACTAAAAAGTGAAGCAATAAAAATTCTAGTTGAAAAAAAAGAGTGAATAATATCGTGGAATGAACTATTTCGCATAGAACGATTCTCGTTGAATGATTCCACCGCCTATCACATCCTCACCTTCATAGAATACTGCACTTTGCCCAGGCGCAATTCCTTTTGCATTTTCAAAAAAAGTTACACGTACATTTTCGTTTTCTGGGTAAAGTTGAGAAAGTGAACCTGCATCTTTGTATCGGATCTTCGTTGTGGCTTCTTGTCCATGCTTTAAACTTTCATATTTTATAAAGTTTAATTTACTCACGCGCATCTCCTTTTTTGAAAGATCATCTTCGTCACCTAAGGTGACTGTATTGGTGTCGGGGTCAATCTGTGTTACAAATACTGGTTTGCCTAAGGTGATGTCCAGTCCTTTACGTTGTCCAATTGTATAGAAAGGGTATCCTTTGTGTTTTCCTAAAATCTTTCCTTGCTGATCAATGAAACTTCCTCCGGCTACTTTTTCTTCAAGACCTGAAACGTTTCTTTTTAAAAATCCTCTGTAGTCATTATCGGGTACGAAACAAATTTCGTAGCTCTCCGATTTTTTGGCAAGTGCTGGGTAGCCAAAATCGTGTGCTAGTTGGCGAATGGCTGTTTTTCTAAAACCACCCAACGGAAGTAGTGTTCTGCTTAACAGATCTTGTTGAAGTCCCCAGAGTACATAGCTCTGGTCTTTGGTTTCGTCAACGGCTTTGCTAATGACAAAGCGACCGTTCTCATGTTGCCGAACTTTTGCGTAATGCCCAGTAGCAATGAAATCGCAATTAAGTGCATCCGCTCTTTTTAAAAGAGCACGCCACTTTATATGCGTATTACAAAGTACACATGGGTTGGGAGTGCGACCTGCTAAATATTCTTCCACAAAATTGTCAATCACAAAGTCGCCAAACTCATCTCTGATATCAAGAATATAGTGAGCAAAGCCGTGTTCTACCGCTGCTTGACGTGCATCGTTGAATGAATCAAGATTGCAGCAGCCTGTTTCTTTTTTGCTTCCACCGCTTACGGCATAGTCCCAGGTTTTCATGGTGATTCCCACCACCTCATATCCCTCCTTGTGCAATAGAAGTGCCGCCACGGTACTGTCTATTCCACCGCTCATAGCAACCAGTACTTTCCCTTTTTTACTCATACTAGCAAAGATACAACGACCTATTTAGTGAGAAGTGTTAACTTGGTCACCCAAAATCGAATCTACCATGCGAAAAACAGCTTTTTTACTGGGTTGCTATCTTTTTGCAACTGTTTCTATTCAGGCCCAAAAGCTATCTGATTATTTGCCTACGGATGTAAAGTATGATCCCTCTATCCCTGTTCCTTCTAGTGTTATCCACCATGAAGTAGGGGAGTGGCATATAACACATGACCGGTTGGTTAATTACATGCAGGCGCTAGCAAAAGCTGCACCCGATCGAATTAAGTTGGAGCAAATGGGCTATACCTATGAAAAAAGGCCTCAAGTGCTTCTAGTTATCACCTCTCCAGCTAATCATAAAAGATTAGAGGAAATTCGAAAGCAGCATGTAGCATTAACAGACCCATCAGCCCCTGAACCCAATTTGGAAAATATGCCCGCAGTATGTTGGATTGGTCACTCCATTCATGGAAACGAACCTAGTGGAGCTAACGCATCTTTGCTTTCTGCTTATTATTTAGCAGCTGCGCAGGGCCCAGGGATCGATAATTTGTTGGAGAATACAGTAATATTATTTGATCCCTCTTTCAACCCGGATGGTCTACAACGATTTTCCACCTGGGCTAATCAGCATAAGAGCAAAAATTTAGTGTCTGATCCCAATTCCCGTGAGTATAATGAAGTGTGGCCAGGAGGAAGATTTAATCACTACTGGTTTGATCTCAACAGAGATTGGTTGCCAGCTGTGCACATTGAAAGCCAAAACAGACTAAAGTGGTTTCATGCTTGGCGCCCCAATGTATTTACCGATCATCATGAGCAAGGTACCAATGCAACTTTCTTTTTTCAGCCCGGGGTTGCGTCCAGAGTGAACCCACTTACGCCCTCTGCTAATCAAGATTTGACCAAGCAGTTAGCTACTTTTCATGCAAAAGTGCTTGATAGTATTGGCTCTTTTTATTTTACCAAAGAGAACTATGATGATTTTTATTATGGAAAGGGGTCAACGTATCCGGATATTAATGGAGGTATCGGTATTCTTTTTGAACAGGCTTCTTCAAGAGGGCATGTACAAGAAACACCCAATGGTTTATTGACGTTTCCAGCCACCATCCGTAATCAGTTTGTAACGGCATTGTCTACCCTACGGGGAACGGTAGCAATTCGTAAGGAGTTACTCCGTCACCAAAGGGAATTTTATAAACAAGCCTCTGCTCGCGCAGCTGCATTTCCAGTTAAGGGGTATGTTATTGGTGATAAAAATGATCCTATTCGACTCAAAGAGTTTGCGCAGTTATTGCAAAGGCACCAGATTAATATTTATGATCTACCATCTGCACTTGCCGACAAACAGTTTAGCCCAGCTACTTCTATTTTGGTGCCGCTAGATCAACCCCAACATACGTTGATCAGAACAATTTTTGAAAAAACCTTGGATTATCGCGATAGTCTTTTTTATGATATTACATCCTGGACATTGCCATTGGCCTATGGGTTAGAGTACAAGGAACTAAACTCGCTTAGTTTGACTGGGGCAACGTTGATTCCAGACCTTTTTTCGACTAAAACGTTTTTGGATGATCAAAACATGATTGAGTTTTCATTGAGAAAAGAAGCCTATGCGGTGCTTGTAGAGTGGAATGATTTGTATGCGCCCGCTGCGCTCAATCAATTACTAAAAGCGGGATTAGTGGTTAAAGTAGCAACGCAACCTATTCGTATTAAAACAGCGAAAGATGAAGCCGTGCGCTCCTTTAATTATGGGACACTAATGATTCCTGTTCGCCAAGAAAAAATGGGGGTTGCTGAATTATCAAGTTTGATCAACCATTTGGTTAGTCAATATAATATTAATGCCTTTACAGTGTCTACGGGGTACTCTACAGAAGGAGTAGATTTAGGAAGCTCAAAATTTGTGGTGTTGAAACAACCCTCTGTTGCATTAATTACAGGGCCCGGTGTTAATGCTACCGATGCTGGTGAAGTTTGGCATTTGTTGGATCAACGTATGGATTTTCAATTGACGCAATTAGAACCAGCTATTTTCAAAAGAGCAGAACTGGATCGGTATACCACTATCATTATGACAGGCGGTTCTTACAGTGAAATGGATAAGGATAAATTAAAAAATTGGGTGCAGGCAGGGGGTACTCTGATCTTGACAGAAGAGGCTATAAGCTGGGCTGTGCAGCAAGGTATTTCAACAGCAACCTTTAAACGATCTAAATCCATTACTGATAGTACACAGTATCGTCCGTACGAAACACGCGATGAAGTAAGCGGAGCTCAGCAGGTGCGAGGAGCAATTTTAGGAGCTACCTACGATGCCTCTCATCCACTGGCTTTTGGATACACCACTCCCATTGTTTCTTTATTCAAGGCCAATCGCATTTTTATGGAGAAAAGTAAAAATCCTTACGCCACTCCATTTGTTTACGGAAAACAACCTATGCAAAGTGGATGGATGAGCAAGGAAAACAAAGATGCTGTTTCTGGTACTGCTGCCGTAACTGTAAACCAGTTGGGTAATGGGCGAGTCATCAACATTGCCGACAACCCTAATTTCAGGGCTTATTGGCTTGGAGGGTCAAAACTGTTGCTTAACTCAATCTTCTTTGGTCCAATTATTGATCCTGCAAGTGCGCGGTTAGGCGGAGAAGAATAGTTTTTTCTCCACACCCTTGCGGATCCGTATGAATCCATGTAATTTAGTTGTTCAAACATTTTAGTAACTATAAAACGAGCACTATGATTAAGATGCAAGTAATCGGGAATTTGGGTAAAGATTGTGTAGTAAACACAGTTAATGGTAAAAATGTGATCAACTTCACCGTTGCCCACACAGAGCGTTACAGGGACAGTCAGGGTAATCAACAAGAAAAGACTACCTGGGTCGATTGTGCATACTGGACAGATCGTACCGGTCTCTCTCAGTACCTTGTGAAGGGGAAGCAGGTTTATGTTGAAGGACAGCCAGAGGCAAGATCTTTTCAACGCAATGATGGCACACCAGGTGCCTCTCTATCCCTTCGGGTGAGAGATGTTCAATTGTTAGGTGGAAGAGGAGAAGCAGGTACGGGTAATGGTGGATATCAATCTGCCGGCCTTGGCCAAAGTGCCACTTCCTCCTCAACAGATGCGAGCGAAGATGTAGACGATCTACCCTTTTAATCGTAATGAACAAAGCGAAGAATTCCAATGCCCCGGACCTTTTCCGGGGCTTTTTTATTTGTTTCTTTGTAGCATGTCTGCATCAAACTATTCCTATTCCAAGCTGCTTGATTTTGCAACAGCGGTTTTCAAAAGTATCGGATGTTCACAGCCGCACGCCGATTGTGCAGCCAAAGCCCTATTAGCAGCAGATCTCAGAGGTATCGATTCGCATGGTATTGCCCGTCTTAGTGGTTATGTACGACTTTGGGAAGTGAAACGAGTGAATGCGACACCCCAAATCAAGATTCTTCATGAGACACCCTCTACTGCGGTTATGGATGGAGATAGCGGGCTCGGGTTAATTGTAGCACAAGAAGCAATGCAGGTGGCAATTCAAAAAGCAAAATCGGCAGGCACAGGGTGGGTGAGTGTGCAGCATAGTAATCACTTTGGGATAGCAGGTTATCACGCTATGTTAGCGCTGGAACATGATATGATTGGGATCGCAATGACGAATGCGAGTCCCTTGGTTGCGCCTACTTTTTCTATTGACAAAATGTTAGGTACAAATCCAATTGCAGTTGCAGCGCCAGCCGGAAAGGAACCTCCATTTGTTGCAGATTTAGCAACCACAACAGCGGCAAATGGAAAACTTGAAATCTTACAGCGTAAAAATTTACCTACTCCTTCAGGATGGGTGCAAGATGAAAGTGGAAATGATTCTAACGACGCGCATATTCTTAAAAAGGGAGGAGCCTTATTGCCATTGGGTGGTGACTGGGAACATGGCTCCCATAAGGGCTATGCGTTAGGGGCGATTGTAGATCTTTTTTCTGCTTTATTAAGCGGAGCAAATTACGCGCCTTGGGTTCCTCCATTTCCTGCTTACGTTCCCATGCCGGCGCAGCAGCCTGGAAAAGGAATTGGGCATTTTTTAGGCGCAATCAGAGTGGATGCTTTTCGAACCACCAAAGAGTATAAAAAGGACATGGATCATTGGATCAGCGGATTTAGAAATGCGAAGCCTATACAAGGTCAACATGCCGTGCTAGTGCCGGGCGATCCGGAGCGAATAGCAAGTGAAGAGCGATTGAAAAATGGAATTCCTGTTCATCAGGATGTGGTTAAAGACTTACGCTCGTTAGCAGAGAAATTCTCCATTGCATTTTAATTTCAATCCACTCTTATCTTCGCAATGCTTGCCTGCTTAATTTAATCAACCAATTGAAGTATGAAAGTGATGAAATTTGGTGGCACCAGTGTGGGCCGCCCAGACCGAATGCAGCAAGTGGCCGATTTAGTAACAAACCAACAAGAGCCTGTTCTAGTTGTGTTATCCGCACTATCGGGCACCACCAATGCGTTGGTTGAAATTGGCGAACAGCTTTCTAAAGGAAATAAAGTTGAAGCTGCCACTTTGATTAACAAATTAGAGCAGCATTATCAATCTTTTGTAAAAGAACTTTTACAAGCTGAAAATAGCAGAAAAGAAGCTGCTAGTATTTTAGAAGAACATTTTGGATTTCTTCGAATCATTTTGAAGATATCTTTTAGTGAATCGATTAGTAAGGATATTTTGGCACAAGGCGAACTCTTGTCTACTAAGCTGTTTTGTGTTTTCTTATCCGAAAAGAAAATCGATCATGTTTTTTTGCCAGCACTAGATTTTATGTCGATTGATGCCAATGATGAACCCGAGTTAACTAAAATAAGTGAGCGGTTAACAGTGTGGATAAAAAAGAATGATACTAAAAAGTTGTTAGTGACGCAAGGGTATATCTGTCGAAATCATCGGGGCGAAGTTGATAATTTAAAACGAGGCGGTAGTGACTATACGGCCTCTCTGGTTGCAGCGGCAATACGCGCAAGTGTCTGTGAAATTTGGACAGATATTGACGGCATGCATAATAATGATCCGCGTGTAGTGGACAAAACGTTTCCCATTGAGCAGCTTAGTTTTGATGAGGCGGCGGAGTTAGCCTATTTCGGGGCAAAGATTTTACATCCTGCTTCTATTGGGCCTGCACAGCAATACCAGGTACCCGTTCGGTTGCTAAATACAATGGATCCAGTTGCCAAAGGAACATTGATAACTGCACAGCCCTCTGCTGCTGGAGTAAAGGCAGTGGCAGCAAAGGATAATATTATTGCAATCCGTATCAAGAGTAGCCGAATGCTACTTGCCTATGGTTTCTTGCGTAAGATTTTTGAGGTGTTTGAAAAATATCGTACTCCTATTGACATGATTACTACCTCCGAAGTAGCAGTTTCGGTGACAATTGATTCTGATCTTCAATTGCCCTTTATTATTCAGGAATTGGAACCTTTTGGAACAATAGAAGTTGATAAGAATCAAACTATAGTTAGTTTGGTCGGACACGAAATTGCTACAACGCCCTCCATTTTGTCAAAACTTGCTGAGTCTGTCAACGAAATTCCTATCAGAATGGGTTGCTATGGAGGAAGCCCGCATAATATTACACTTCTTGTGCCCGCTACGCATAAGACAGCATTACTGCGTCAATTGAACAGGGGTATTTTTGGGCTAAGCTGATTAAATAATCAGTAACGCATCTCCGTAACTAAAAAAGCGGTACTTATCCTTGATCGCTTTTTTATAGGCCTCCATTGTTAATTCATAACCAGCAAATGCACATGTCATGATGAGAAGACTAGTCTTAGGAAGGTGAAAATTGGTTACCAATGCGTCTGCAATATTAAAATCATACGGAGGGTGGATAAACATATTGGTCCAACCTTCAGAGGGTTTTAATAATTTTTGTGCAGTGAAAGAAGATTCCATTGCACGCATGGTAGTGGTACCAATGGAGCAAACACGGTGACCATATTCTTTGGCTCTGTTTACAATCTTGCATGCCGTATCGTCAATACGATAGTATTCAGCATCCATTTTATGCTTGCTTAGATCTTCTACTTCAATAGGACGAAACGTTCCTAAACCTGTATGAAGTGTTACTTCTGCAAAGCGAACTCCTTTGATCTCTAATCGCTTGATTAATTCACGGCTGAAATGGAGTCCAGCAGTAGGGGCAGCTACTGCGCCCTCATGCTTAGCATAAACAGTTTGATAACGCTCTTTATCTTCTTCGTCTGGTTTTCTCTTGATATATTTTGGAAGTGGAGTTTCGCCCAGCTTTTCTAATTGTGCGCGAAAGCTATCTTCATCTCCCTCCCATAAAAATCGGATTGTTCTGCCACGGCTGGTGGTATTGTCAATTACTTCTGCCACCAGGTCTTCATCGTCTCCAAAATAAAGTTTGTTGCCCACACGAATTTTACGAGCTGGATCAACAATCACATCCCAGAGTCGATTGGGTTTATTTAATTCGCGGAGAAGGAATACTTCGATTTTAGCACCTGTTTTCTCTTTACGTCCGTACATACGGGCTGGGAAAACCTTTGTATTGTTTACCACAAAACAATCCTTGTCATCAAAATAATCCATGATGTCGCGGAAATGTTTATTCTCGATAACACCTGTGTGACGGTGAACGACCATCAAACGGGCATCTTCTCTTTTTTTGGCAGGGGTCTGCGCAATAAGGTTAAGGGGTAAGTCAAATCGGAATTGCGAAAGCTTCATGCGTTAGGGTTTTATACTAAGTCTGCAAACGCATTCCGGGCGGAAGGCTATGATCCTCTGATTCCTCTCCGGCCTTACGGCGCCGGGTCTGGTTGGCAGGACTACTTTAATAGGTGTGCAAAGTTAATGCCTAAAAAAGGCGTTTCCAACTTTATTTAGAGAACAAATCGCTAGAGGTATGTTAATCAGAATTTTAGATGTCGAACGGTTAGTCCGTCATTGATCAGCTGTTTAAGAGAATCGATTCCTATATGCAGATGCTTTTCTACAAAATTCTTAGTGACAGACTTATCACTTTCTTCTGTTTTTACACCTTCTGGAATCATAGGTTGATCGCTAACAAGCAGAAGGGCGCCGGTTGGAATCTTGTTGTAAAAGCCAACCGTAAAAATGGTGGCAGTCTCCATATCTATGGCGTAGGCCCGTATTTGCTGTAGGTAGTCTTTAAATTTTTCGTCATGTTCCCAAACGCGCCGGTTAGTCGTATAAACAGTACCCGTCCAGTAATCCACTTCATTTTCACGTATGGTAGTAGAAACAGCTTTTTGAAGTGCGAATGCAGGAAGCGCAGGAACTTCTGTAGGAAAATAGTCATTAGAAGTACCCTCACCACGAATAGCTGCGATGGGCAGAATTAAATCTCCTAATTTATTTCGTTTTTTAAGTCCTCCACATTTTCCTAAAAAGAGAACGGCTTTAGGTTCTATCGCCGTTAATAAATCCATGATTGTGGCAGCAGTTGGGCTGCCCATCCCAAAATTGATAATGCTAATATTGTCGGCAGTTGCACACTGCATGGGTTTGCCAATTCCTTTTACTTCTACATTATTCCACTCTGCAAACAAGGAGACGTAATTGCTGAAATTGGTAAGTAAAATGTACTGTCCAAAGTTTTCAAGATTTTCACCTGTGTAGCGGGGAAGCCAGTTTTGTACAATTTCTTCCTTTGTCTTCATCCGGTAAAGTTAACTATTTTAACTTCGAAGCATGATTTCTCTCTCATATCCTCCTGTACAATTACGCGAACGTGAACAAGAGGGCGCTTACCAACTATTTGATTCTTTTCGAAAAAAATGGGTGAAGCGTACGCCGGAGGAGTGGGTTCGTCAACATTTTTTACACTTGCTGACCCAGCAACATTTCTATCCAGGCGCAGCAATTGCTATCGAAAAGACAATTCAACTTGGGTTTTTAAATAAGCGATTTGATATTTTGATCTATGACAAAAATCAAATGCCCTGGATGATGATTGAGTGTAAAGCCGAATCAGTTAGTCTGGACGAACAAGTAATGGAACAGCTGCTTCAATACAACATAAGTATTCCAGTTCGTTACTTACTGATTACAAATGGGCCGCTTTGCATGGGATGGCATCGCCAAGAGCAAGGGCTAGTGGCTCTCCATAAAATACCAGAATATTCAGTGTAGATAGGCTTGTTTTTAGGAAAGATGAACAGTTAGTTTTCTGTTCAAATCATTCCTATGAAAACATGTCTATTTTTTATTACCATTTTATTGATTGGAGTTAGTTGTCAAAAGCGAGAGGCCGATGTGGTACAGCAAACATTTCTACAAAAACGTACTCCTGTCGATTCAGTTAAGGAGATGATCCGTCAATCTATTGTTGAGAAAGGTTCATTTGAATGGAAACAATTGTCAGCCTCTTTGTTGTGGGCTGCAATAAAAAATAGCGGCGGAGTAGTTTCCATTGGATATCAGTTGAAAGAAGTTCCATTCAACGAAGCCAGAATAGATTTAATTCAAATTAGTGAAACCGGTTGGCGCGAGGTCAGAGATGATTTACTACAGATGATGCTAAAATCAGAGCGCGAATTAAATCCTTCACTTACATTGGATGAATTAATTGTTTGGCAAGAAGAAGTGCTACCCGTGCTCAATGTGGTTTTGAAAAATTCAAAAACGGTAGACTTGTTGTTAGCCTCTGCTCTGGTGCGATATGTGGAGCCCATGCAATATGATACGGAGTTATTAACGGAGGAGCACTATAGACAAAGTGGTTGTTCGCCCAATTTACCCGATCTAGCGTTGACCCCCGGCTTACATTATGGAGTAATTACTCCTTTTTCAAAAGCTTCCTGGAATTATCCGGATCATGGAATTTTGGATGCCTGGCGATTTGTGAGTGGGAAGGGCATAAAAGTTTTCTTGATTGATACGGGAGTTAGTTATGCGCAAGAGAACTTGGGCTCTGCTTTTAACCAAGGATTTTCGGGTGCAAGAACCCTTGAGCGAATTGTAACATTGCCTCGTCAACGTTTTTTAGGAGTTATCAATGTGGGTCCGGTTGAAACGCCTGAAGACAGATGTGGCCATGGTACAGCAATGGCCGGTGTGTTAGCAGCGCCACGAGGAACAGATGGAAACGTCGCAGGCATTGCGTACAATGCCAATCTGATTACATGCAGGGCTTCTTCAGATGTTTTTATTGATGAAGCAAGAGAAGTGAAGGGCGTTAGTGATGCATTTACAAGAGCGGCACAACTAGCAGATGTTCGCATTATTAGTATGAGTATGGGAAGAATCACGGTGAGTTCTCAAATTCGAGATGCGATTCAATATGCGCATGCCAAAGGGAAAATGATTTTTTGTGCAGCAGGAACGTCCTTTTCCTTTACTGCGGGCTGGGCAGGTGTAATTTTCCCGGCTAGTTTGCCAGAGGTGCAAGCGGTTACAGGTGTTCAGCAGCATACAAATTTTAATGCATGTGAAAATTGTCACACTGGTCCCGAGGTTGATTTTGTAGTAGTGATGGAACGTGCCAATGATCACAAAACTCCACTTACGGTTTCTGATCGGGGAGACGATCCCTCGACCATCGGAGGTTCATCCGTAGCAACGGCTTCTATGGCTGGTATGGCTGCATTAGTGTGGAGTCGCTATCCTTCAGCATCCAGAGATCAGATACTTACAATGCTTGAGCGACATAGCAGTTATTATCCGTTGCGGCACAGTAGGTGGGGGTGGGGAAAGTTTCAGCCGGCGCTGGCTGTTGATTGAAGGGAGATGCGCCCTCTCTTCGCATAAAAAAAGCTGTCCGTAGAGGACAGCTTTAACTTTTTTTAAAGGATAATTTTTTATGGGAAAATTCCCAACTCAGCATAGATAGTTGCTACTTTATTGATGGCAACTACATAGGCAGCCGTACGCATATCCGGAATAGCTGGATTTTCTCTCCAAGCCGCCATGATTTCATGCGTGGCACCAATCATTGTTTCTTCAAGGCCACTATAGACCAAGTCTACTTCATTAGGTCCGTGCATAATCATTTTTCTGGCCGATTCATCTGATTTTTTACCAGTTAGCTGCTCAATCTGATTGAGAATACTACTATTCACGTTTTCAGTGAATCTCTTTTCCATTCTTCCATACCGAACGTGACTAAGATTTTTTAGCCACTCAAAATAGGATACAGTTACACCCCCTGCATTCAAGTACATGTCAGGAATTACAACCGTTCCTTTTTTAGCAAATACTTCATCTGCTTCTGGTGTAAGCGGACCATTAGCACCCTCTCCAATGATTTTGGCCTTGATACGAGGGGCATTTTCACCGTCAATCACATTTTCAAGCGCTGCTGGAATTAAAATATCACAATCTAATTCTAACGCTTCTTTTGAATTTTTTATAGAGGTGGCTCCTGGAAAATCAAGTATGGATCCTGTTTTTTTACGATGCTGAAATACAGCTTCTACATCTAATCCTTTTTCATTGTACACAGCACCTTCAAATTCCGCTAATGCTATTACGTTTGCTCCTGCTTTTTGAAAGAAGTGGGCAGCCCAATAACCAACATTACCCAGCCCTTGTACAACCACACGCTTTCCTTCAATGCCTATGGGCAAACCTAATTTTTGCATCAGGTCAGGTATATTACATACTTCACGTGTACCATAAAATACACCCAATCCGGTAGCTTCTCTTCTTCCACGAACGCCACCTTGTGTGATTGGCTTTCCGGTTACACAACCAGCCGCATCCACTTCACCAGGTCTCATTGAAACGTATGTATCGAGGATCCAGGACATTTCTCTTTCGCCCGTTCCATAATCAGGAGCAGGTACATCGGTACCCGGTCCGATAAAATTCTTTTTAATTAACTCAGAGGTGTAGCGACGTGTGATCCGCTCCAATTCGCCAACAGAATATTTCTTTGGGTCAATTTTTATTCCTCCTTTACCACCTCCAAAGGGAACATTTACAATCGTGCACTTGTAAGTCATTAGTGCAGCAAGTGCCATTACTTCATCTTGATTCACTTCTGCGGCAAAGCGAATACCACCTTTACAAGGTGTTTTATGGTGCGAGTGTTGTACTCTGTACGCCTCAATCACTTCGATTTCTCCATTATCTCTTTTAATGGGAAACTTTAGTTGTAAAACGGAGTTACACTGTCTAATTTGATTTAGTAACCCACTGTCCCATTTTGTAAACTTCGCTGCTTTGTCGAAACTCCGTTCCACGGCACCGAAAAAGCTGTAATGTTTGTCCGACATAATTGGTTTTTTAGGTTTAGCAATCGTTAATGGCTTTCTTATTCTTTCTCCAACGTTTTTATTTTCTTTTCTAATCTCACTAAATAAAGTACTAATCCAGCAAGTATGGTTAACAGCACGGCAATCACAACATAAATTCTTCCATCACTTCTCATTTGATCCGCCATCGTAGTACTGGGTGTTTGTGCCAATGTTACTTGACTAGTAAGGCAAGCTAAAAGAGCGAGAAGGGATAAGAAATATTTCATGCAGTTCGTTTTTTTTCTTGTACTGTTTTCAGTCTGATTTTAAGCGTAGTTATCCATACTCCCAGTAGTGTCCACCCAATTATCGCAGGATAAAAGACTAAGCGCATGCTTGCACTGATATCATTTTTGACATCTAATGCAGGGTTGCCGTCATTGCCGGGATGTAAACTTGGAAGAATACGTGGCAGAATCCAAATAGCTGGAAACAGAATGGCGTAGGCAAAAATGTTATACACTGCACTGATACGCGCTCTTTTATCTAGATCGGTAACAGAATCACGTAAAACGAGATAGGCAAAATATACAAGCAGTGCAACGGCTGCGCCAATTAATTTGGGATCTCTTGCAATGGTGCTAAAAGAGTTGAGCAGGGGTTTATTGGGGTCTGCCCAAGTAAACGATGCCCAAATAGCGCCCGTTGCATACCCCAGTAATCCAAATAAAATTCCGGTTCCAGCATATTGCCTAGAGGCCCGGTCAAAGGATAAATCAAACGTGCGGAGATAGCGAATGGCATTTACCATCGATATGGTAAACAAAATCATCATCCCAAACCACATGCAAACGTGGAAATAAAGATTGCGAATAGTTTCTTGTAAAAGGGGTAGGCGTGGAACGGGACCTAACAAGCCTGCGATAAAAGTGTAGGCAAGTAATACAACCGACAATATCTTCCACCAGTTCTTCTTCATGGCTTATCGGATGCAAAATTAGGGAGATAGTAGCACTTGTCCCTTATAGTTTCTGTGTGAAATTTTTGTGTAAAATCAACTAGTCTTTCCACAAATAGGGGAAAAGAATAACTGACAAAAGCACCACCAACGCATCCATGGCAACTAACAAAAGAACCGTTGGCACGGGTATATAAAGAAGGGGAGAAAAAGCCGCGGACGAAATACGAACCAAGAGTACGATTTGAGGGATAATGATGGGGAAACCAAGGATTGCAATAATAGCTGCATTTTGTTGTGCTCTAGCTGCAATAGCAGATAAAAACCCAAATACTAAACTTAAACTGATACCGCCAACAATGCTTATAAAAATAAACGCATTCAATTTATCGAGGGGGTTTCCCATCAATAATAGGTAGAAAAGTAGGCTGACTCCACTCAGAAAGCTAATCAGGATTCCATTGTAAATCAGTTTGGCTAAAATAAATTGAGTGGGGCTAGCAATTGAATAATAGTAGAGCATTCGTCCTTTGCTTTCTTGCAAAAAACCTTTGGCTACAGCATTGATACAGATAAAAAGTTGTGTAATCCAAAAAAGGCCATTCCACACTGTTGCCTCTGGTGCATCCAACGTCATGAACAACAAAAAGAGGGTAGAAGCAATGTAAAGTAACAGTCCGTATAGACTGTACTGCTGTCTTAGTTCCAGCTTAAGGTCTTTCTTTAGTAAGTCAACAATCGCTTGCATGTGTATTTATGACTGTTGATAACATTTTCTACAACGTGGTTCATACGAGTCGGTTGCGCCCAGCATCACTTGTTCTTCATTGGCAACCTTTCGGTAAGAGTAATTAGCCATGCTTCCGCATTGTTGACAAATTGCATGCAGTTTAGTTACGTAATCTGCTTTTGCTAAAATATGCGGCATGGCTCCAAAAGGTTTCCCTGAAAAATCCATATCTAATCCTGCCACGATAACTCGCACTCCTTTAAATGCCAACACATCACAGATATCGGCAATTTCAGGATCAAAAAATTGGGCTTCGTCAATGCCTACAACGTCGGCATTATTGTAATGAAGTAGAATTTCGTTTGCTTTTGAAACAGCAAATGAGTCGACAACATTCGTATCGTGCGAAACAATTTTCTCAGTGGCATATCTGGTATCGATGGCAGGTTTAAAGGCTGCAACTCGTAAGTTGGCAATTCGTACTCGTTTTAATCGACGAATCAGTTCTTCTGTTTTTCCACTGAACATGGATCCGCAGATTACTTCAATGCTTCCTCTTTTTTTTCCACTGTTATTGGGTTCGATAAACATAATTCATCAGTTGAAATGCGAATGTAATAAAGGCTACTAGGTGAGCAGCTGTTTGGTCTGTATATATTTTAAAATAATCTCGCTGGCCCCCTTTTTTGATTGCACATAGTGATGAGCAGCAAGGCCAGCCTCTTCTCTTTTGTTGTTATTGGTTAGAAAAAAATGTACTTGATTGGCCAATTGTCCGCTAGCATTGTTATTATCATCCAATGGGTAGGCTGCCCCAGTATTAACTAAGTCAATGGCTTCTGCAAACTTTTTATAGTTGGGTCCAAAAAAGACGGGTACTCCGTATACGGCAGCTTCCAAGGTATTGTGAATGCCCGGTTCCTTGAATCCACCCCCAATCAAAGCAAAGGTTGCATATTGATAGGCGCTGGAGAGTAATCCAATGGAGTCAATAATGACAATAGTGCTGGTAGGATTATTTTCTATAGAGGAGAGTAGCTGAGCAGTTGGAAATAGTGAAAGTAATTCTTTGAGCCGGATGCTATTTATTTCGTGTGGAGCTATTACCACTTTAAGGGCGGCCAATCTTTTGTCTTGTAAAGCTGTTGCAATTACTTTTTCATCACCAGGCCAAGTGCTGCCTGCAACTAAAAGAGGGGCATCACCTTTGAATTGATCAATGGAAGTAATAGGTAGGCGTTGGGAAGAAAGCTCCAGCACTCTGTCAAAACGCGTATCGCCGGATATAGAAGCCAGGTGCCCTAGACCAATTTTTTCAATGAGCGCAAGGGAAGCTTCATTTTGAACAAATAGGTGATCAAATCGCGATAACATTTTTCTAGAAATCGCTCCATGCCATTTGAAAAACGACATTTCCTCCCGAAACAAAGCAGAAACTAACAGTAATGGTATTTTTCTGTAATTGATTTTTTTCAAATAGAAATACCAGAATTCATATTTGACAAAAATGACAAGAGAGGGATGTACGATGTCCAAAAATCTTTTAGCATTTTTTGGGCCATCCATGGGTAAATAAAATACCCAGTCTGCGCCACTGTAGTTTTTTCTTACTTGATATCCGGAGGGAGAGAAAAAAGTTAATAAAATACGGTAGGTGGGGTAAGTTCTTTTTATTTTTTCAAGTAAAGGCCTGCCTTGTTCAAATTCTCCCAAAGACGCTACGTGCATCCAAATGACTCGGTCATCTTTACCGATGGATTTTTCCAATTGAGGTAGTAATCCTATTCTGCCTTTTACCCAGGCTTTTGCCTTTGGATGGAATAATGCTGCCCCTTTCATGCCCCATTGGAACAGCACTAGAAAAATATGGTAAAGAAATACAGACAATGAGTGGTTTTCAGCGCTACAAAGGTACTGTCATTACCCGGAACTGTACCCATTTTACTACTTTTGTCAGATCCTATAATTAGAAGTATGCGTCCTATACAAATGGTTGATACAAAGACCCAGTATCAAAAAATTAAAAGTGAAGTTGACCAGGCTGTTTTAGATGTGATGAACAGCTCTGCATTCATAAATGGGCAACCGGTTCGGGACTTTACGGCAGCACTTTCAAGTTATCTATCTGTCAAGCATGTTATTCCCTGTGCCAATGGAACAGACGCTTTACAGATTGCGATGATGGCGTTAGATCTTCAGCCCGGAGATGAGGTGATCACGCCCTCTTTTACCTATATCGCTTCCACCGAAGTAATTGCTTTGCTACGATTGAAGCCCGTTTTTGTAGAAGTAGATGGGCAGACCTTTTGTATGGATCCTGTTTCACTAAGAAATGCCATTACACCGCGTACAAAAGCAATAGTACCAGTTCATCTTTACGGGCAGGCGGCACCTATGGAAGAGATTATGAAAGTGGCAGCTGAGTTTGGTCTTTATGTTATCGAGGATAATGCACAGGCAATTGGGTGCGATTTCAAATTTGGGGATGGCGTAAAAAAGAAAACGGGTACGATAGGTCATATCGGTTGCACTTCTTTTTATCCCTCAAAAAATTTAGGAGCTTTCGGAGATGGGGGTGCACTTTTTACGAATGACGATGTGTTAGCTGCTAAAATCAATATGATCGCCAATCATGGTCAAAGCAAACGCTATTATCATGATGTAGTGGGCTGTAATAGTCGCTTAGACACAATTCAAGCGGCTATCTTGCAAATAAAGTTGAAACACTTGGATGCTTACACCGAAGCCCGTCAACGCGCTGCTAATTTTTATGATCGCGCCTTTGCCTCTTGTAGTGCACTTACAATTCCCGGGAGAGCTTCTTATACTACACATGTTTTTCATCAATATACGTTGCTAGTAGAAGGAAAGAGTAGAGACCAGCTTTCAGCTTATTTGTCTGAGAAACAAGTTCCTTCTATGATCTATTATCCCGTTCCAGGTCATCGACAGAAAATGTTTGCAACAGGTGGTGCGAACATGCCTGCACTCCCCGTTACTGATTGGCTTACTGAGCGGGTAATTTCTCTACCTATACACACAGAGTTAGACGAAGAGCAATTAACACACATCACTACTTCAGTCCTTTCTTTCATGTAAGCATGGCAAGTCAGCACACCGTACAGCAAATTATAAAATGGGAAGATCAAGATTCCATTGCAGTTATAGGACTCGGCTATACAGGGTTGCCGCTTTTACTTGAGCTGGCGCAGCATTATTCTGTGATTGGCTATGATAAAGACGCTAATCGCGTAACTGATTTGCAAAATGGCATTGATGTAAACCGCGAAGTAGACCTTTCTGTCATAACTAAAAAAAGAATACTGTTTACTTCTACACCCAATGATATTGCAACGGCTCGTCTTTTTATCATTACAGTACCCACTCCCGTTGATGCATTAAAGAAACCCGATCTGGGACCTCTTGAAGATGCTTTGCAAAATGTGGGACGATGTTTGAAAAAAGGGGATTGCGTGGTAATCGAGTCCACAGTATACCCCGGCTGTACAGAAGAGTTTTGCGCGCCTTTGTTAGAAGAAATTTCTGGATTGAAATGGGGTGTTGATTTTGCAATGGGGTACTCACCGGAGCGAATTAACCCCGGTGATCGACAGCATCAGTTACGTAATGTTGTCAAATTAGTGGCAGCCTCTGACGAAGCTACTTGTAAATGGCTGTCTTCTATGTATGCATCAATCACTGTTGCGGGAGTTTATTCCTGCTCGTCCATTAAAGTGGCTGAAGCAGCGAAACTAACCGAGAATATTCAGCGTGATGTCAACATTGCCTTACTAAATGAATTATCACACGTATACCAGCAGCTAGGGATTGCTCCAGCAGAAATTTGGGATGCCGCCTCTACAAAATGGAATTTTCTTCCTTTTCGCCCGGGACTAGCGGGTGGACATTGTATCAGTGTGGATCCTTACTATTTGCTAAATAAAGCGGCTGTTCATGGCATAAGTTCTCCACTGGTGTCTCTTTCCAGAGAAATCAATGAGCAGATGGTGGAGAGAGTATTCAACCAGATAAAAGATCATTTGCTTGCATGTAATAAATCAATGGCCACAAGCTCTATTCTTATAATGGGAATTAGTTTTAAGCCCAATGTGGTCGACACGAGAAACGCAAAGGCAATTGAATTGGCAATGCGTTGTAGTGAACAGGGTTTGAATGTAGAGGTGTATGACCCGGTAGTTGCACCAAAAAAATCAACTGCAGTCGCTCAATTATCTTTAATCGATACGCCCGTTAAAAAGTATGATATTATCTTGATGGCGGTGGGGCATCAGGTATTTAAAGAACTGGAAGAAGATTATTTTTGTAATCATATCGCTCCCGATGGATTAATGATAGATTTAAGTGGGTATTTTCGAACAATTATCAAGCGTATAAACTACTTGAGTATATAACATGCCATTTACTAAAACTGAATTTCGCGGTCTTCTCATTTTTGAACCTGTTGTACACGGGGATAGTCGAGGTTATTTTTATGAATCTTATAATGAAAGCACCTTCAAGCAAGAAGGGTTGAATTATACATGGGTACAAGACAATCAGTCCTCTTCGTCTTATGGGGTTATCCGTGGACTTCATTTTCAAACGCCTCCTCATGCACAAACAAAATTGATTCGTGTGCTGAGTGGAAAAATACTGGATGTGGTAGTAGATATCCGTAAAGGGTCTCCTACATACGGAAAAGTTTTTTCTGTGGAGCTAAGCGCGGAGAATAAAAAACAATTACTAGTGCCAAAAGGCTTTGCGCATGGATTTGCAGTGTTGAGTGAGACGGCTGAAGTTTTATATAAATGTGATGTTTTGTATCACAAACCGAGTGAGCTGGGTATTTTGTATGCGGACCCGGCTTTGCAAATTAATTGGGGGGTGCCAGTGAATCAGGCAATCGTTTCCGATAAGGATAAAATATTGCCCTGTCTTGCTGAATTTGATTCACCTTTTGAATATGGTGCGTACTGATGTCAACTATTTCTCAAACCAAAAGGCCATTGGTGCTGGTTACCGGTGCAAACGGTCAACTGGGAAAAGAGTTACGCCAGTTAGAAACAAAGTGGCCTGAATTTGAGTTTTTATTTCTTTCCCGCGAAGATCTTCCTATCCATCATTTTGAATTAGTAAGAAATTTTTTCAAAGCAACGCATCCTAGTTTTTTGATTAACTGTGCTGCCTATACAGCTGTTGACAAAGCCGAGCAGGAGGAGGAACTGGCTTTCCAAATCAATGCTGAGGCAGTAGGAGTGTTGGCAGCTATTTGCAAGGAGCAGGATTGCAAGTTTGTGCATGTATCTACCGATTATGTTTTTGATGGGTTGGCTAACAGGCCCTATCGGGAAGATGACTTAACCAATCCGCAGGGCGTCTATGGAGCTTCAAAGCTTGCCGGGGAGAAAGAGGCTGTTTTATTAAACCCAGACGCGGTGATCATTAGAACCTCTTGGGTTTATTCATCCTTTGGAAAAAACTTTGTCAAAACGATCCTGCGATTATTGCAAGAGAAGCCTTCTGTTAGCGTGGTGGATGATCAGATTGGGTCTCCCACTTATGCCGCAGATCTGGCTGTAGCAATACTCGAGATAATTTCTTTAAAAAGCTGGAAACCAGGAGTATATCATTTTAGCAACGAGGGTGAAATTAGTTGGTGCACTTTTGCAAAAGCGATTGCGGCATTAACGCATAGCAATACTCCTATACAGGCTATTACCACAGCAGAATTTCCTACACCTGCTAAAAGACCTGCCTGGTCTGTGTTGGATAAATCCAAAATAAAAGCCGTTTACGGGATTAAAATTCGCCCTTGGAAAGAGAGCTTGGCGGATTGTTTGGAGTTGCTGAGTAAATAAAAACTATAAGGATTAATTCGCACCTGCGGTGCTCAGTGATCCCATCCCAAACCATATTTATGTTTTGATAAGGATTGCTTCGCTCCTTTGGAGCTCAGTGATCCTTATTTGCTGCGCAAAAAGAAAAACCCCTTGCCCGCTTCGCGGGCCGGCGTTTTTTCTTTTCAAGGCTTAGCAAAGCAAGCTTTGCACGCCTCTCAAAGAAAAACCCCCGCACAAGTGCAGGGGTTTTTCTTTTTGTTTGTTGACCCATAAGGATTCGAACCTTAACAGACAGAATCAAAATCTGTAGTGCTACCGTTACACCATGGGTCAATCCTACCCGTAAAAACGGGAGTGCAAAAATAGGGTGTACAGTGTTTTGCCCCAAATGGAATTTGAAAATTTAGGGATTAATCGTCTTGACCAGGTAATAATGTTTTTTTCCCTTTTGAACCAGTAAATAGTGATTGTGAAGTAAATCAGAGGGGGAAAGAGAAAGAGTAGGGGAATCAACCTTCTTTCTATTGATACTTACACCGCCGCCTTGTATTGTTTTGCGGGCTTCCCCTTTACTTTGGAATATGCCTGTATTGGCTAGTAAACTCACCACGTCAATTCCTTCCTTGATTTGCGCAAAGGGTACCTCTACTTTAATGACGCCTTCCATTCCTTCAAGATCATCCGCAGAAAGCGATTCGATGGGTTGTTGTTGCGTGCTGAAAAGTTTTTGTGTTGTTTCAATTGCTTTTTGCAATTCAGCTTCTCCATGAATGAATCGAGTAATCTCTTCAGCTAGTTTTTTTTGAATGATACGATCCCCGGGAGATTGGTTGTGAGCAGCAGCTAATGATTCAATTTCAACTTTAGGGAGGAACGTAAAAATCTTTATCCATTTTGCTGCATCCGCGTCACTGGCATTCAACCAAAATTGATAAAATTGATAAGGAGTGGTTTTGGATGCATCTAACCACACATTACCCGATTCTGTTTTTCCAAACTTGCCACCATCTGCTTTTGTGATTAGCGGGTTTGTAAAAACAAAAGCTTCTCCGGCACATTTTCTTCGTATAAGTTCTGTTCCGGTAGTCATGTTTCCCCATTGGTCACTACCACCCATTTGTAATTTGCAATTCTTATGTTGGTAAAGCCAATAAAAATCGTAACCCTGCATTAATTGATAAGCAAACTCTGTGTAACTGATTCCGGTTTCTCCTTCAATTCTCTTTTTCACACTGTCCTTAGCCATCATATAATTCACTGTGATATGCTTACCCGTATCTCGTAAAAAATCAATAAAAGAGATTTCTTTGAACCAGTTGTAATTGTTAACTAACTCAGCAGCATTGGGAAGGTTGGAGTCAAACTGTAAAAAACGTTCTAGTTGTGTTTTAACGCCTGTAATGTTTCTATTGAGTGTCTCTTCGTTTAATAAATTTCGTTCCTCGCTTTTACCGCTGGGATCACCCACCATTCCGGTTGCGCCACCCACCAATACAATGGGTTTATGTCCCGCCCGTTGAAAGTGAACCAATAGTAAGATGGGAACCAGGCTTCCAATATGCAAACTGTCGGCGGTAGGGTCGAAGCCAATGTAGCCAGTAGTCATTTCTTTTTCAAGCTGTTCTCTTGTGCCAGGCATAATGTCCTGAATCATCCCTCTCCAGCTTAATTCATCTAACAATTGCATAGAAGTCCCTTTTCGCAAAAGTAACAATCAGCTTTTACAATCGGGTCATCTGGCCTTAACTTTACAGAAGAACATGCGCAGCTTCCTTTTTATTAGTAAGACCTTATTCCTCCTCCTGTTTTGTTTGCTGGCTAGAACAACTGAGGCGCAGCAATACCAAAATGAATGGATCAATTATTCATTGCCTTACTACAAGTTTAAAATTGCACAAGACGGTTTATACAAAATTAATCAGGCTACATTAGCGGCAGTGGGGTTGGGTCAGGCTTCTGCGCAGCATTTTGTATTATGGCGCAATGGAAAGGAAGTTCCCTTGTACACCACGCAGTCAACTGGTGTATTATCAACAGATGGCTACTTGGAGTTTTGGGGAGAGGTCAATGATGGGAAACCGGACCAGTCTCTGTATCGCACTGCAACACATCAGCTCAATGATGAGTGGAGTTTGTTTACTGATTCTGCCAGTTACTTTCTAGCGGTGGATCCTTCTGTTGCCCACCTTCGGTTAATGGCAACGCCCAATACTATTCCTGCAAATGCAACTCCTGAACCCTATTTTTTATTTCAGCAGGGAATTTATTTTAGGGAGCGGATGAATGAAGGGTATGCGCAAGTAGTAGGCAGTTATATTTATTCCTCGGCCTTTGACTCAGGCGAAGGTTGGTCTTCGGCAGATCTCTATAACGGGCAGTCCAGGAATCTTACATTTTCTAATTTATATCCCTACGTTGGCACCGCATCACCTGCTGGGAGTTTAAAGATTAATTTTTCTGGTAATGCACCTAACAATAGAATGGTTTCTGTACGGGCAGGTGCAAATGAGCTAAGCAATCAATCGGTAGCACAGTTTGATGCTGTTCGATGGGATTTGCCTGTTGCTATCACTCATTTTTCAACAGGAGAATTAAATATCGCTGTCACGCCGCAGCAATCTGTTTCTACCGACAGAATAACTATTGCCAAACTAGAGCTAATCTACCCTCGGCGATTTCATTTTGGAGGCGCGAGTCAATTTGAATTTCTATTATCCGCTTCATCGGCGGGTAGGTATTTAGAGATCGAGGGTTTTGCACATAACAACCAGCCACCCGTATTGGTTGACCTGAATAATTTACAGCGCTACCAAACACAATTGGATGCAAGTGGGAAAGTGCGTGTATACGTGGGAGCTTCTTCTATTGAAAGAAAATTAGTGTTGTTCAACGCTGCCTCTGTCAATATGGTTACCAATTTGACGCAGAGAAATTTTGTGGATTTTACGCAAACGAGTCAGCAGGGTGATTATTTAATTATTTCCAATACGGCATTAGCCACCGCTCAATCTGGAACAAATGCATTAGAACAATACCGGGCCTTTCGTTCTTCTGCCGAAGGGGGGTCATATACAGCACGTATTTATTTTATAGACCAGTTGGAAGATCAATTTGCATTTGGAATTAAAAAACATCCTAACTCGATCAGAAACTTCATCCGCTTTGCACGTAATCAATTTACGCAGCCGCTTAAAGCCGTTTTTTTAATTGGGAAAGGAGTACTCTATACAATTGATAGAAGTTTAGAAGGAAACGCTGATTTAAATAAACTTTCTTTTGTGCCCACATTTGGCTCACCTGCATCTGATATTTTACTTACGGTTGATCCAGGCGTTGAGTTGACTCCACGTGTAGCTATTGGACGTTTGTCGGTAGTTAATGCAGAGGAGATACTCACTTATTTAGAAAAAATTAGGCAAACAGAGCAAGTGCTTCGCGATTACAGTTCTGCTTCATCCACTAGAGCCTGGACAAAAAATGTAGTACATATCATTGGAGTGGGGGAGGAATCATTAGGTAATGCGATTACAAACTCAATGAACCGATTTGCTTCTATCCTTCGAGAACCATTTTATGGAGCACGTATTCATACTTTTAGCAAATTGAGTCCTGCTGCGGTGGCGCAATTAAGTTCCGCACAGATTTATAATTTATTTGAAGAAGGGATTGGCATGATGACCTATTTTGGTCACTCTACCGCTAATACACTTGAATATAATCTTGATCAGCCATCCGGGTATAATAATGCCGGCAAGTATCCATTCTATATCATGTTGGGTTGTAGAGCTGGAAATCTTTTCAATTTTAATTTGACGAGGCTGATTGAAAAGGAAACAATTTCTGAGCAGTTTGTACTAGCTAGTCAACGAGGAGGCATTGCAACCATTGCTTCTACTAGTCTCGGCCTTGTGAGTTATTTAGGATTGCAAAATGAAGAAATGTTGAAAGCAGCCAGTACTTCGCATTATGGATGGATTGTAGGTGATATTATCAATACATCGCTGATTCGAACCATGAATAGCGCAGGCGCTGCTGATTTTTTAGCACGTGTGCATTGTGAGCAAACTGCATTAAATGGGGACCCTGCATTACGATTTTATGCGAGTAGTCCAAAGCCAGACTTTTTGATGCAGGCGCAACAATTAAAAGTGGAACCCTCTCCTGTGTCTGTTGCAAATGGATTTTTCAATCTTGCTGTACTAGTAAAAAATACAGGGAAGGCTGTTCAAGGGCCTGTTGTGCTTTCAATCAAACGAACCTATGCAGACGGAAGTTCGGTAGAGTGGAAACGTGATACCCTTGTGAATCTTTATTCACAAGACTCACTTCTTTACCGAATTCCATTGTCTGGAAACAAGGATAAAGGATTAAATCGAATTACAGTATGTATTGATCCGGACAATAATTATCCTGAATTAGTTGAGGATAACAATTGTGCCACCGTTAGTTGCTTGGTTTATGATGACGACCTTCGTCCTATTTATCCAGTTCCATTTTCTATTGTAGGTAAATCGGCTTTTGTATACAGCGCATCCACCGCTAACCCTTTTGCATCTAACCGCTCGTATCAATTTCAATTGGACACTACTGCTGCATTTAATTCTCCGCTTCTGCTCACACAAACTATTCAATCGGTGGGTGGATTAATTCAGTTTAATCCATCTGTTATCTATAGAAACAACACGGTTTATTACTGGAGAGTTTCTCCCCTTACCAGTGGTAGTCCAACCAACTGGAACCTATCTTCATTTTTATACTTGGCTGGATCACAAAGTGGCTATAGCCAGTCTCACTATTTTCAACACTTGTCTTCTGAATCAACGGGGATGAGTTTGGATTCACTTTCTCGTCGTTGGAAATTTGGAACCTCTTTGAATAACCTCAATATTCGAAATGGTGTTTTCTTTACAGCTACTAGTGCGCTGGCGGGATTTTATTTAGGGTTAAACGGACTTGATCTCGTTATGTATGCTTGTGCAAGAAATCGATTAGTGTTTAATGTGCTACATCCTGTTACTCTTCGGCCTATTGTAAATGCGCAGCCCGGTCAGCCCGGTCGTTTTGGAAGTGATCCGGTATGCGTTCAAACAGCGGCACAAGCAGTGGGCGCTGCTTATAATTTTCAATTTAACATTGCGGACACTGGCGTTCGAAGAAGAATTGTAGGATTTATGGACAGTATCCCCGATGGCTATTATGTGGTGGTCCGAAATATCATGGAAACTAATTATCCAGCTAATGCCTACGCGCAGGATTGGAAAAATGACCAGCAATGGTTGGGAGTGGGACAAACGGTATACCACCGATTATTCGCGCAAGGGTTTACTTCCATTGATTCATTTAACAGGAACCGAGTGTTTGCGTTTGTGTATCGAAAAAATCGTGCACAAGAATTCACACCTCGCTTTGCGTTTAGTAACGGGTTGTATGACCAGTTATTTTTCTCAACCGATATTACAACACAGGATACACTAGGAACAGTGCGTTCTCCATTGTTTGGACCTGCAAAAGAGTGGCAGCAATTAAATTGGCAGGGTACCCTTGAGACACCTTTAAAAGACAGTGTATTACTTCGCTTGAACGGCGTCAATCAAAATGGAGTCTTGGTAAATATTTTACAAGGAATAAAACCGCCTCAAATGCAGGCATCACTTGCTTCAATCAGTGCGCAGCAGTTTCCCTATTTGCAATTGGAGTTACTGTCCATCGATACTGCTTACTATACACCTTATCAGCTTTCACAGTGGCAGTTATTGCATAGGGCACCTCCTGAGGGAGCATTGGCGCCTTCGCAATATCATTTTATAAAAGATACCGTAGAACAGGGAGAACCCATCGTATGGAAAATGGCATTTCGAAATGTTAGTGAGCAGTCATTTGATAGTTTGCGCGCTCAGCTTGTTATTACAAATGCAGCTAATCAACAACAGCAAATAGAACTTCCCAAATTACGTCCTCTTCCTGCCGGGGATAGTGTACAGGTTGAAGTTAGTATTCCCTCTGCAACTAATTCGGGAACTAATTTATTACAGCTCGAAGTAAATCCCCAGCCAGGACAAGTGGAACAATTTTATTTTAACAATAGTGCTTACAAAAATATTTACGTACGCCCCGATCAAGTTGCGCCTTTACTCGATGTCACCATTGACGGGCGGCATATCACCAATGGCGAAACGGTACTTAGTTATCCTGATATTAGGATGACCCTTCACGATGATTCAAAGTGGTTGCCATTGAACGACACTTCACTGCTTAGTGTTTGGTTGCGCTATCCAAGTGGACAGCTTCGTCGTTTCTATTATACGAACGATACACTTCGATTTTTTGCTAGTACAAGAGCCGGTCTACCCAATAGGGCTGTAGCACAATTGAGACCACATCTTACCGAAACCGGTTTTTATGAATTGGTCGTTGCCGCAAAAGACCGTGCTGGAAATAAGTCGGGTGCGTTGGATTATCGAATTACTTTTAAAGTGGTCGCTCCGTCACCTCGATTTGACCTTGTGTTTTATCCTAATCCTTTTTCAAGCACAACAAAAATTGCGTATAACCTGTGGGGTAGCTCTATTCCGAATAATGTGCAATTACAAATTTTTAATGCGGCAGGACAAATGGTTCGTCAGGTATCTGCCCAGGAGTTAGGGCCGCTGCGACTCGGTAGAAACGTTTCTTTGTTTGAGTGGAATGGAAAAGATGCTGCAGGACATGCGTTGTCAAGTGGAACTTATGTTTGTCGACTAGTTTCTGTAGGCACGTCAGACGAAAATCTTCCCTATGTTAAAAAAGGGTCATTGTTAGTTCTTGCGCAGGGAAAGATTATTCTGCATCGATAATAATTCGAACTAGTCGATTGATTTAGCGTTAATTTTGCGGCCAATTTTAGCGATATGCCCAAAATAGGGATTAACATAACAACAGGGAGCTTACAGAAGCCCGAAATGATTGTTGGTATCGATTTAGGAACAACCAACAGTCTTGTCGCATTGGTGCATCCCGACACCAAGCAACCCATTGTATTAAAGGATGTAAGTGGATACTCCTTGGTTCCGTCTATCATTCATTTTGGGGATCAAGGACAAATCACAGTAGGAGAGGCGGCTCGTCCATATTTAGAAACCGAACCAGCGCGTACTCTTTTTTCAGTAAAGAGACTCATGGGAAAATCCTACAACGATGTTGCGGGTCATCAAGATTATTTTACCTACAAAGTGATTGATGAGGGTGGGGACAGCCTTGTAAAAGTTCAGGTGGGACAACAATTTTTTTCTCCAATCGAACTATCCTCATTCATATTAAAAGAATTGAAAGACCGTGCTGAGCATATGCTCAAGACACCTGTAACAAAAGCAGTAATTACTGTTCCTGCTTATTTTAATGATGCGCAGCGTCAAGCTACCCGCGATGCAGGCAAATTAGCAGGGCTGGATGTTTTACGAATCATTAATGAACCCACTGCTGCTAGCTTGGCCTATGGCATTGGAACGGATCCTGGAATGGATAAGACCATTGCGGTATACGATTTGGGTGGAGGAACATTTGATATTTCAATTTTACAAATCAGCAATGGAATTTTTGAAGTGTTGTCAACCAATGGTGACACCTATTTGGGAGGAGATGATATTGATCGAGCTATTTTGAATCACTGGCTTGAACAAGGCGTTCATACGTCTGAGCAACTTCGAACCAATGCAAGTTTATTACAGTCCTATCGCTTAGGAGCGATTGCAGTAAAACATTCATTAAGTGAACAGGAAGAAGCGTCCGTTATGGTAGTGGGTCATTCCTTTTCACTTACCCGCGCAACATTTGAAAAGATTTTGATGCCCATTGTTCAAAAGACTTTACAGTGTTGTCAGCAGGCTCTTTCAGATGCAAAATTATCAGCCCAGTCAATTGACGAGGTTGTGTTAGTGGGAGGTTCTACCCGTATTCCCTATATCAAAAAAACAATCAGTGACTTTTTTGGAAGAACTGCACATGATTCATTAAATCCGGATGAAGTGGTGGCGTTGGGTGCTGCAGTACAGGCCGATATATTAGCGGGCAATAACAAAGAGTTGTTGCTTTTAGACATTACTCCACTTTCATTGGGGATTGAGACGATGGGAGGATTGATGGATGTACTGATTCCACGCAACACAAAGATTCCTTTTAAAGTGGGTCGTCAATACACTACACAAAGGGACGGTCAGGGAAGTATGCGTATTTCGGTTTTTCAGGGCGAACGAGATATGGTGCAGGATAATCGTAAGTTGGGTGAATTTAATTTGACTGGTATTCCGGGCATGCCTGCTGGTTTTCCAAAAGTGGAAGTGAGTTTTTTAATCAATGCAGATGGAATCTTAACAGTGAAAGCGCGCGAAATCAGAAGCGGCGTAGAGCAGCATATTGAAATTAAACCTCAATATGGATTGTCAGACCAGGAGGTGGAGCGGTTGCTTTTGGAAAGTATCACGCATGCAAAAGATGATATTCAAAAAAGGGCATTGGTAGAAGCAAGAACGGAAGGGGAGCAGCTGTTGCATACAACAGAAAGGTTTATCGCCAAGAATAGTTCATTGCTGACGCCTCCTGAAATGCTCGATACCGCAGCAGCCATGCAGTCTTTACAGTTAGCACTTACCCTAGAAGACAAAGACCTGATACGTGAGCGGATGGAGGCCTTGAATGATATTAGCCGACCGTATGCAGAAAGAGCCATGGATCAAGCCGTTTCCGGTGCGTTAAAAGGACAGAAGATAGACTAGTTTTTTTAGTTTGTTTTTTCCCTTATCTTTGCCCCTCCATTAAAGGAGGTATAATTTATGTTAATTATTGATTCCAAGGATTGCGAAAACATTGACAAGGCCCTCAAAAAGTACAAAAAGAAGTTTGAGAAGTCGAAGACATTGATTCAACTGCGTGAGCGTCAGAGCTATACCAAGCCTTCTGTAAAGCGTCGTGGAGAGGTCCTCAAAGCTATCTACAAACAACAATTGGCGAACGGAAAATTCGAAGTTTAATCCTTCTTCCAATTTAATAATAGTCAAACCTGCAGCTCACCTGCAGGTTTTTTTATGCGCACACTTCTCAACAAGTTGTAGCTTTAAATTCATGTCTAAAGAAACCAGCATCGATAATCAGCTGCTTCTATTTCTAGATCAATTAAAATATGAGAGACGGTTATCTCCGCATACCCAGATCGCTTACAAAAAAGATTTGTCCGACTGGTCAACCTATTTAGCTGGTGAGATGGGAGTTAGTCAGCTTCCAGAAGTGAATGCCTCTCAAATCAGAAGTTGGTTGGCCTCGTTAAGAGCCAGTGGAATTACTGCCAGATCTATTGTTCGTAAGATTTCGGCACTAAAATCTTTTTATAAATTTTTACTCCGAAAAAGGGTGGTGGAAGCAAATCCGCTAGTTCAGATTTCCTCTCCGAAGATTTCAAAATCTCTACCGGTATTTATACGCGAAGAAGAGGCTGCTCAAATGGGGCAAACACTTGCCATCGCTTCCGAAGATTGGAAAGGGTTTAACACCCGTTTATTGGTTACACTATTTTATTACACAGGCATGCGTCTCAGTGAACTTATTAATTTGAAAGAAGAACAGCTGGAATTATCTCGTTCTCAATTAAAAGTGCTGGGTAAGGGAAATAAAGAGCGAATCATTCCTTTGCATACCGATCTCATTAACTTGATTAAAGAGTATATTCAAAAAAAACAAGATCAATTTTCACCTACAGAAACCTATTTACTTCTTACTGAAAAGGGGAAAAAGTTATATCCAAGGTATGCCTGGCAATTGGTAAACCAGGTATTAGGCGCCACTACAACAGTGCAGAAAAAAAGCCCGCACGTGTTGAGGCATAGTTTTGCAACGCATCTTTTGAACAATGGTGCTGATTTGAATGCAGTAAAAGAATTATTAGGGCACAGCAGCTTGGCTGCGACACAAGTTTATACACACAACACCATTGAGAAACTAAAAGAAGTACACCGGAAAGCACATCCAAGGCGTTGACTTTTATTAAAACAACCAGCAAGAGTTTTGAGCTATCCTTTGAGGAAGCGTTCGCCTAATTGGTGACAAAAATGAAGCGAAAAAAAGACAGAATGATGTCCTAACGCTTTCACATTTGTTGAAGGGCTGGTTTTTATTGGATTTTAAGCCTAAAAAATAGTCTTAAAATTTTTCCAATTTCCAAATTCCCTTACCTTTGCCTTCCCAAAAATTTGGGGTAGTTCTTTATTGCCCGGACGGACTGTAAATAACAAAGTGAGGTTCGGTTTGCCAATTATACTAGCAATTGGCTTCAACCATAAGCCACCTTAGCTCAGCTGGTAGAGCAACTGATTTGTAATCAGTAGGTCGCCAGTTCGATTCTGGCAGGTGGCTCAGGGCGGGCAAGTAGCCAAGTGGCCAACGGCAACAGACTGTAAATCTGTCCTCTTCGGAGTTCGGTGGTTCGAATCCATCCTTGCCCACAACTAAATTCTTTGTTACAAGAACAATGAATTTTTCGAGATAGAATTGAAATTCACGGCGGTCCATTCAAGGATCATCACTAGCGGGAGTAGCTCATTTGGTAGAGCGGTAGCCTTCCAAGCTTCAGGTGGCCGGTTCGAGCCCGGTCTCCCGCTCCAATTGGACAGTCGGAAGTTGGCTCTAACGCTATATCAGCCGTTGTAGCTCAGGGGTAGAGCACTTCCTTGGTAAGGAAGAGGTCGTGAGTTCAATTCTCATCAACGGCTCAAAGAAATTAAAAGAACGTAGTAATTATAAATTGTAAACACAACCTAAAAACCGATAAAAATGTCAAAAGAGACCTTTAAGCGGGACAAACCCCACGTTAACGTAGGTACCATTGGGCACATCGACCATGGTAAAACTACCCTGACTGCTGCCATCACTACTATACTGGCTGCAAAAGGTATGGCGCAGGCCAAGAAGTATGATGAGATCGATGCTGCTCCTGAAGAAAAAGAGCGTGGTATCACCATTAACACAGCACACGTAGAGTATCAGACTGTAAACCGTCACTATGCTCACGTTGACTGTCCTGGTCACGCTGACTATGTAAAAAATATGATCACTGGTGCTGCTCAGATGGATGGTGCTATTCTTGTGGTAGCTGCTACTGACGGTCCAATGCCTCAAACAAAAGAACACATCCTATTGGCTCGTCAGGTAGGTGTACCTAAGATTGTGGTATTCATGAACAAGGTTGACCTGGTTGATGATGCTGAATTATTGGACCTCGTTGAAATGGAAATTCGTGACCTTCTAACTTTCTACGGTTTTGATGGTGCTAATACGCCAATTATCAAGGGTTCTGCAATCAAGGCGCTTGAAGGCGATGCTGCTGCTGTTAAGCAAGTAGAAGAGCTGATGGACGCTGTTGATAGCTATATTCCTCTTCCTCCTCGTCCAGTTGATCAGCCATTCCTAATGTCTGTTGAGGACGTGTTCTCAATCACTGGTCGTGGTACAGTTGCTACGGGTCGTATCGAGCGTGGTCGTGTAAAGGTTGGCGAGTCTGTTGAAATTGTAGGTTTGATTGCAGAGCCACTTACTTCTACAGTAACTGGAGTTGAGATGTTCCGTAAACTTCTTGACGAAGGAGAAGCTGGAGACAACGCAGGCTTATTGCTCCGTGGTATTGAGAAAACACAGATCCGTCGCGGTATGGTTATCGTGAAGCCTGGTTCTATCACTCCACACACTGAGTTCAAAGCTGAGGTTTACGTACTGAGTAAAGAAGAAGGCGGACGTCACACTCCATTCTTCCAAAAATACCGTCCACAATTTTACTTCCGTACCACTGACGTTACTGGTGAAGTAGAACTACCAGCTGGAACTGAAATGGTAATGCCTGGTGATAACACCAACCTTACTGTTAAGTTGATTCAGCCTATTGCAATGGAGAAAGGTCTTAAGTTCGCTATCCGTGAGGGTGGCCGCACAGTAGGTGCAGGACAAGTGACCGAGATCCTGAAGTAATAGCTTATATTTGTATATTCAAAAGTCATTGGTTGTCAGGGTTTTTCCGAACAGCCGGTGACTTTTGATTCTTACGGGCATAGTTCAATGGCAGAATAGCGGTCTCCAAAACCGTTGATGGGAGTTCGAGTCTCTCTGCCCGTGCAAAACGGATCATATGAACAAGATCACCTCTTATGTAAAGGAAAGTTTCAGGGAGCTAACTGAAAAAGTGACCTGGCCAACTTGGATGCAATTGCAGCAGTCAACGATGATTGTGCTAGCTGCTACACTGGTTATAACTTTTATCGTGTTGCTAATGGATTTTGCAACTGGTAATGGATTACGTTTCATTTACAAACAACTTTTCTAATGGAAGCAGTTACAACAATCAATACGGTGACTCCTCAGGCAGATACCAAATGGTATGTGCTACGAGTGATCAGCGGAAAGGAAAAAAAGGTCAAAGAATATCTGGATAAAGAAATTAGTCGCGGTGGCTGGAGCGAGCAAGTGAAACAGGTTTTTTTACCTGTTGAAAAAGTATACAAGGTTGCCTCTGGAAAGAAAGTGATGCGCGAGAGAAATTACTATCCAGGTTACGTAATGATTGAAATTCTTGATGGAAAACTCGGCGATGATTTGAGAGATGTAATCAAGAATACAACCAACGTTATTCACTTTCTGGGAAAGGAAAATCCAATCGCACTTCGTAAGGCCGAGGTAAATAAGATGCTGGGTAAAATGGATGAAATGAGTGAGTCTGGTAGCATCAGCATGATGGAGCCTTATATTGTTGGTGAAACCATCAAAATCATTGAAGGTCCTTTCAATGACTTTAATGGTATTATTGAAGAAGTGAATGATGAAAAGAAGAAACTAAAGGTCACCGTAAAGATATTTGGTCGTTCTACCCCTGTAGAGTTAAGCTATATGCAGGTAGAAAAACTAAGCTAAAATTTCAAGACTATTGAAGCCCCCACCTTGGGGGCTTTTTTATGTCCTGATAATCAGTAGAGTAGGAGGGGGTAAAAAAAGGAATAGGAAATCATTGAAAATCAGGGGTGGCTCCCTAACTTTGCCGCCCCAATTAGTTCTTTTTTGCGAGGATTTTGGGAGTATCATTTAGTTGATACGCTTGAACCAATAAATTGTAAGACATGGCAAAGGAAGTATCCGGCTTTGTAAAGCTGCAGTGCAAGGGTGGCCAGGCCAACCCCGCACCTCCAATTGGACCTGCATTAGGTTCCAAAGGGATTAACATTATGGAGTTCTGCAAACAGTTCAACGCTAGAACGCAGGACAAACAAGGGAAAGTTCTCCCCGTATTAATTACCGTTTATTCAGACAAGAGTTTTGATTTTGTCATCAAAACACCTCCTGCTGCCATTCAACTGATGGAAGTAGCTAAGATTCAAAAAGGTTCAAAAGAAAGTAACCGTTCAAAGGTTGGTAAAGTAACCTGGGATCAGATCAAGGTGATTGCTGAAGACAAAATGCCTGATTTGAATTGTTTCACTGTTGAAAGCGCTATGAAAATGGTAGCTGGAACTGCAAGAAGCATGGGCTTGAATGTAGACGGAAAAGCTCCCTGGGAAAATTAATTGTCAATTAAAAGAACTGAATCATGGCATTTGTAAGTAAGAAAAGAAAAGTGGCCAACACAAAAGTTGATGTCAATAAATCATACTCTTTAAAAGAAGCGTCTACATTGGTTAAAACAATAACCACTTGTAAGTTTGATGCTTCTGTTGATTTACATATTCGTTTGGGAGTAGATCCAAAGAAAGCTGACCAAGCAATCCGAGGTACTGTAACCCTTCCTCACGGTACTGGTAAAACAAAAAAGGTTCTTGTGTTATGCACACCCGATAAAGAAGCGGAAGCAAAAGCAGCTGGTGCTGACTTTGTAGGGTTAGATGAGTATGTTACTAAAATTGAAGGCGGTTGGGTTGGTGTAGATGTAATCGTTGCCACACCTAGCGTAATGCCTAAGATTGGTAAACTCGGAAAGGTGTTAGGTCCTCGTAACTTGATGCCCAATCCTAAAACGGGTACAGTTACTAATGATGTAGCTGCTGCTGTCAACGATGTAAAAGGCGGTAAGATCGCTTTCAAGGTTGATAAAGTAGGAATCGTTCACGCATCAATTGGTCGTGTGAGCTTTTCTCCAGAAAAGATTGCAGAAAACAGCCAGGAGTTGTTGAATGCAATTATGAAAGCAAAGCCGTCCTCTTCAAAAGGTACCTACTTAAAAGGAATCAGTATGGCATCTACAATGAGTCCTGGTATCGCTGTTGACACCAAAGCTTTCATCATCTAATTAAATTAATCTACCCAGTCAAATCTCAATAAAATGACTAAAGAGCAAAAAAACGAAGTGATTGAGTTGCTGAAAGGCAAGTTCTCTCAGTACAATAACTTCTATATAACCGATACTGAATCTTTAACTGTAGCACAGATTGGAAAGCTTCGTCGTGCTTGTTTTAATAAGCAAGTTGAGATGAGAGTGGCAAAAAATACATTGATTAAAAAGGCCCTTCAGTCTTTGGATGATGAAAAGTATGCAGGTATGTATGAATCACTGCACAAAGTGACTGCACTTCTTTTTTCAGAAAATCCAAAAGAGCCTGCTTTGATCATTTCTTCTTTCCGTAAAGAAAGCAATGGAGATAAGCCTGTGTTAAAAGCTGCCTTCATTAATGGAGATGTGTACAGTGGCGATAACCAATTGGTGGCTTTAACAAAGATCAAGACGAAGAACGAATTGATTGGCGAGGTGATAGGATTGTTGCAATCTCCTGCAAAGCGTGTATTGGCTGGTTTATTACAGCATCACGAAAAGCAGGCTGCCGCTTCTGCTGAGTAAATCTGATTATCGTAAGAGTACGAATAATAAAGCCCAGGCCTGAGGGTTTTCCGTAAGGGATGAATTAAGGTAAATTTTTTTAAAACCGCCGTTGGAGCTACAAAGCAGTGAAAACGGTAAAAATTAAAATCAAATGGCTGATGTAAAAGCACTCGCGGAAAGTCTGGTGGCTTTGACCGTGAAAGAAGTTCAGGAACTCGCTGATGTTCTGAAAAATGATTATGGAATTGAACCCGCTGCTGCTGCAGTAGTTGTTGCAGGTGGTGGAGAGGGTAGTGGCGCTGCTGCTGCTGAAGAAAAAACTGCCTTCAATGTAATATTGAAGAGTGGTGGAGCCTCTAAGCTCAATGTTGTAAAAGTGGTAAAAGATCTTACTGGTCTTGGACTGAAAGAAGCGAAGGACATGGTAGACGGAGCGCCTAAGACTGTGAAAGAAAACGTTTCTAAAGCTGAAGCAGAAGAAATTGCTGCTAAGTTGAAAGAAGCGGGTGCAGAAGTTGAGATCGCTTAATTAATCAATTACATTTCAAAGCCTGTCCTCCAAAGGGGCAGGCTTTTTTATTTTACAAAATTGCTATCGGTATTAAACACCAGATAGGGAGACAATTTTTTTAGCTTCTCCCTGTCAATAGCCCAAATGTCCTCTAAGTTCTTTGTCTCCTGAAATGATCCGTGGGCCTCTCGAAATTTGATTATGTGTCGTGCTAGTTTCCATTGTATGTAAGGATGCTTACGCAGCTCTTCTTCTGAAGCGTAATTGATATCAATTTTTTTAATGTCGTTGCCGTTCAGTTGTAGCAAAGGAGCGATTATAGTAAATACAGAGTCGGATAACCCATATACTTCCCTTAGTTGATCTACATCATAAAAGCCACCCAGTTTGTCCCTGTACTTTATGATCCTTGCCGATAAAACAGGGCCAATACCTGGCATCTTTTCGAGTGCGGCTGAATCAGCTTTTTCTAATGAGATCACCAGCGCGGTTGTTCGATTCGGCTTTACCTCGGTACTAGATTTAACCCAATTCACAGGGGAATTACGAGCGGAATTAATCGAAAGGCTTTTTGAATTAACCTCGTGTTCGTATCGGTATTGTTTTGAAAATTTAGTGGAAGTATTTCTTTTAATATATTGATTATTAGCATTTAAGGAAAGCGAATCGTATTTGAATTCCAAGGGGTCTGGCTGCCCGATTCTGTTTTTGAAAAATATATACAGGCAATAGGCCAGGGTGAGGGTAGTAAGAATCGCTATCCCAATTCTGTATCTGATTCCCTGGTTCCCTATTCGGACGGGTATGAGCTTTTTTGTGACTTTTCGCATCTAATAAATATCTGCGATGAGTGTTCCAGGTCGCAAGGGTAATTTTTGGCCGGATTTTTGTGGTAACAAATTTTGGCCGTACACATGTAATACTTACCTTTGCAATCCTTTATTTTGGCCAAATATATTTTCGACATTTCAGATCATGCGTAAGTGATTCATTCACAGTAAATTCTATAAAAAATTTATAGAGCTTGCAACGACATTTGTCTGTCTTGAAGAAGTTAAAAACCGGTATAGCGTATGTCATTGACAAAAAACAATGCAAGAATTGATTTCGGTAAGATCAAACACCTTGCAGAAGCTCCGGATCTGTTAGAAGTCCAGATTCAATCTTTTAAAGAATTTTTTCAACTCGAGACCACTCCTGACAAGCGTAATGTTGAGGGGTTGTTCCGTGTGTTTAAAGACAATTTTCCTATTACGGATACTCGTAACATATTTGTTCTCGAGTTCCTAGATTATTTTATCGACCCCCCTCGTTATACAATCGAAGAGTGTATGGAAAGAGGCCTGACGTATGCATTGCCCTTAAAGGCAAAACTACGTTTGAGCTGTAATGACGAAGAGCACGTCGACTTCCAAACCATTGTTCAAGACGTTTTCTTAGGAAATATTCCTTACATGACTCCACGCGGTACCTTCGTGATTAACGGAGCAGAGCGTGTAGTGGTGTCTCAATTGCATCGTTCTCCAGGGGTATTCTTTGGGCAGTCTGTTCACCCCAATGGAACGAAAATCTATTCTGCTCGTGTTATCCCATTCAAGGGTGCGTGGATGGAATTTGCTACGGACATCAACAATGTGATGTACGCGTACATCGATCGTAAGAAAAAGTTTCCAGTTACAACACTGCTTCGTTCTATCGGTTATGAAACTGATAAAGACATTCTGGAATTATTCGGAATGGCGGATGAAGTAAAGGCGGATAAAAAAACATTAGGCAAGTATGTGGGTAAGCGTTTAGCAGCTCGCGTACTACGCACATGGGTAGAAGACTTTGTAGATGAAGATACTGGTGAAGTTGTTTCCATTGAGCGAAATGAAATCGTAATGGAGCGTGACACCGTATTGGATGAAGCAGCTATCGAAACAATCACTTCATTGGAAGTTGGTAGCGTGTTTATCCAACGCGAAGATGTAGGAGGCGATTATGCAATTATCTACAACACGTTGAATAAGGATACTTCTAATAGTGAATTAGAAGCGGTTCAATTTATCTATCGCCAGTTACGTGGTGCTGATGCGCCAGATAACGAAACGGCGCGTGGAATTATTGATAAGTTATTCTTCAGTGATAAGCGTTACGATCTTGGTGAAGTTGGACGTTACAAGATCAATCGAAAACTCAATTTGAATCTTCCAATTGAGAAAAAGACTTTGACGAAAGAAGATATCATTCTCATTATAAAATATCTAGTTCGCTTAACCAATGGTAAAGCGGAGATCGATGATATCGATCACCTCAGCAATCGTCGTGTACGTACCGTAGGGGAGCAATTATATGCGCAGTTCGGTGTTGGATTAGCGCGTATGGCTCGTACCATCCGTGAAAGAATGAACGTGCGCGATAATGAAGTATTTACTCCGGTGGATTTGATCAATGCAAGAACACTTTCTTCTGTGATCAATTCATTCTTTGGTACTTCTCAACTTTCTCAATTCCTTGATCAAACCAATCCGCTCTCTGAAATCACGCATAAGCGTCGTATTTCTGCGTTAGGCCCCGGTGGTTTAAGTCGTGAGAGAGCAGGTTTCGAAGTACGTGACGTACACTATTCTCACTATGGCCGTCTGTGTACGATTGAAACACCGGAAGGTCCAAACATTGGATTGATTTCTACACTTTGTGTGCATGCGAAAATCAATTCAATGGGCTTTATTGAAACACCCTATCGTAAAGTGGTTGATGGAAAGGTGAACATGAAAGAATTGGCTTTCTTGAGCGCAGAAGAGGAGGACCAGGCAAAAATTGCACAGGCTAATACCACACTTGATGAAAAAGGAAATGTGGTAGAAGACCGCGTAGTAAGCCGTGAAACGGGCGACTTCCCAATCCTTGACAAAGGTGAAGTTGAATATATGGACGTAGCACCTAACCAAATTGTTGGTTTGAGTGCCTCATTGATTCCTTTCTTGGAGCATGATGACGCTAACCGTGCATTGATGGGATCAAACATGCAACGTCAGGCAGTACCGCTACTTCGTCCTGATGTACCTATCGTAGGTACAGGTTTTGAAGGAAAGGCCGCACGAGATGCACGTATTCAAATTCATGCTGAAGGAACGGGCGTTGTTGAGTATGTAGACGCCAATGAAATCCATGTTCGCTACGACCGTGACGCAAGTGAAAAATTAGTAAGCTTCGAAGATGATTTGCGTGTATATAGACTCACTAAGTTCATCAAGACTAACCAGGAAACTTCTATCAATCTTCGTCCTGCTGTTAAAAAAGGACAAAAGGTGAAGAAAGCAGATTTCTTAACAGAAGGCTATGCTACACAAAATGGCGAATTAGCTCTTGGAAAGAACCTCAAAGTGGCATTCATGCCATGGAAAGGGTACAACTTCGAGGATGCCATTGTAATCAGTGAGCGTGTGGTTAAAGAAGACTTATTTACTTCTGTTCACATCTCAGAATATGAGTTAGAAGTACGTGACACCAAATTAGGAGAAGAGGAATTGACGCCAGATATCCCTAACGTTTCTGAAGAAGCTACGAAGGATCTGGATGAGCATGGTATCATTCGTATTGGTGCGCAGGTGAAAGAAGGCGATATTCTGATTGGTAAGATTACACCGAAAGGAGAAAGTGATCCTACGCCGGAAGAGAAATTACTTCGCGCCATCTTTGGTGACAAGGCTGGAGATGCGAAGGATGCTTCTTTGAAAGCGCCAAACGGAGTAGAAGGAGTGGTAATTGGTAAAAAATTATTCCAACGCGCTAAAAAAGATAAGAACGCAAAAGTTCGTGAAAAAGCTTCTTTGGAGAAATTAGAGAAACAACATGAGAAGAATGAAGATGATTTGAAAGAAGTATTACTCGAGAAATTGGGAGCTCTTCTAAAAGATCAAGCTTCTGCTGGTGTAAGCAACAACTTTGGTGAGGTACAAATTACTAAGGGTTCAAAATTCTCTGATAAAAATTTACGTGGTCTTGATTATGCTAACGTTAATCCATTGGGCTGGACGGGAGATAAAAAGACAGATGATCGCATTAACACGTTATTGCACAATTATAGCATCAAGTTCAATGAAGAGTTAGGTCGTTACAAGCGCGAGAAATTTAACATCAGTATTGGTGATGAATTACCTGCGGGCGTTCTCAAGCTTGCTAAAGTTTATCTCGCTGTAAAGCGTAAGCTGAAAGTAGGAGATAAGATGGCGGGACGTCACGGAAACAAAGGAATTGTTGCGAAAATTGTACGTCAAGAGGATATGCCATTCCTCGAAGATGGAACTCCTGTTGATATTGTATTGAATCCATTGGGTGTACCTAGCCGTATGAATCTCGGTCAGATCTATGAAACGATTTTGGGTTGGACCGGTGAAAAATTAGGACTGAAATTCTCTACGCCCATCTTTGATGGCGCTACTGTTGAGGAAATTGGTTCTTACTGTGAGAAAGCAGGCATCCCAATGTTCGGACACACCTATCTCTATGATGGCGAAACTGGAGATCGCTTTGACCAAAAGGCTACTGTGGGGATCATCTACATGATCAAACTTCATCACATGGTGGATGATAAGATGCATGCTCGTTCTATCGGGCCCTACAGTCTTATCACGCAGCAGCCCTTGGGTGGAAAGGCGCAGTTCGGAGGACAGCGTTTTGGCGAGATGGAAGTTTGGGCACTGGAAGCGTATGGTGCCTCTAACATCTTGCAAGAATTACTCACCATCAAGAGTGACGATATCATTGGAAGAGCTAAGACCTACGAATCAATCGTGAAGGGTGATAACGTCCCCAAGGCTGGTGTGCCAGAGTCTTTCAATGTATTAGTACACGAATTGAGAGGATTGGGTCTCGACCTTCAGTTTGACTAATCGATATTAAACAAACTCTAACTATCAAACAGATCTAAAGATCATGGCTATAAAAAAAGAAAATCGTCCGAAATCAGCTTTTTCCAAAATCACCATTGGATTAGCATCTCCCGATAACATTCTGGAAAGAAGTTTTGGAGAAATTTTGAAGCCGGAAACGATTAACTACCGCACTTACAAACCTGAGCGTGATGGTTTATTTTGTGAGCGCATATTTGGTCCCGTAAAAGATTACGAATGTGCTTGTGGAAAGTATAAGCGTATTCGTTACAAGGGCATTGTGTGTGACCGTTGCGGTGTTGAAGTAACTGAAAAGAAAGTTCGTCGTGAGCGCATGGGGCATATCAAATTGGTTGTTCCTGTTGTGCACATCTGGTATTTCAAATCTTTACCCAATAAGATTGGATACCTGATGGGGATGAGCTCTAAGAAGTTAGAGTCTATTGTATATTATGAGCGTTATGTAGTGATTCAGCCAGGTATTCGTGCTGAAAAGGGGCAGCATATTGCAGATCTACTTACAGAGGAAGAGTACCTGGATATATTGGATACTTTACCTAAGGAAAATCAATATTTGCCGGATGATGATCCGCAAAAGTTCATTGCAAAAATGGGTGCGGAAGCCGTACATGATTTGTTGGCTAGAATTGATTTAGATCAGCTTTCATTTGATTTGAGAAATGCGGCTGCAACAGAAACTTCACAACAGCGTAAAGCTGATGCATTGAAGCGGCTGAGTGTAGTTGAAGCATTCCGCGAAGCCAATCAACGAATCACGAATCGTCCTGAGTGGATGGTTATGCAATACATTCCGGTGATTCCACCTGAGTTACGACCATTAGTACCGCTGGATGGAGGTCGATTTGCTTCTTCTGATCTGAATGATCTTTACAGAAGAGTAATTATCCGTAACAACCGTTTAAAGCGTTTGTTAGAAATCAAAGCTCCTGAAGTAATCCTTCGTAATGAAAAGAGAATGCTGCAGGAAGCAGTGGATTCACTATTCGATAACAGCCGCAAGTCCAACGCTGTAAAAGCAGAGGGTGGTCGTGCGCTGAAGTCATTGAGTGATGTATTGAAAGGTAAGCAAGGTCGTTTCCGCCAAAACTTATTAGGTAAGCGTGTGGATTATTCTGGTCGTTCTGTTATTGTGGTTGGACCAGAGTTGAAGTTACACGAGTGCGGTCTTCCAAAGGATATGGCTGCCGAGTTATTCAAGCCATTCATCATTCGTAAGTTGATTGAAAGAGGTATCGTAAAAACAGTTAAGTCTGCTCGTAAGCTGGTTGATAAAAAAGAGGCTGTTATTTGGGATATCTTAGAAAATATTTTGAAAGGTCATCCGGTTCTTTTGAATCGTGCCCCCACACTTCACCGTCTTTCTATTCAGGCATTTCAGCCAAAGTTGATCGAAGGAAAAGCTATCCAGCTTCATCCGTTGGTTACTTCGGCCTTTAACGCAGACTTTGATGGTGACCAGATGGCGGTACACGTTCCATTGGGACATGCTGCGATCTTGGAAGCGCAACTATTGATGTTGGCTTCACATAACATTTTGAATCCTCAAAATGGTACGCCAATCACCCTGCCTTCTCAGGACATGGTGTTAGGATTGTATTATATCACAAAAGGCAAGCGCTCTACTGATAAGGAAAAAATGAAAGGGGAGGGCAAGTCTTTCTATTCTAGTGAAGAAGTTATCATCGCTTATAACGAAGCAAAATTGGATTTGCACGCTTGGATTAAAGTGAAAGCGAACGTGCTCAATGACAACGGGCAGTTGGAAAATAAATTGATTGAGACAACGGTTGGCCGTGTGTTGTTTAATCAGAATGTTCCTACTGAAGTTGGATTTGTAAATGCCCTTCTAACTAAAAAGAACCTTCGTGAAATCATTGGGGATATTATCAACATTACCAATGTTCCAAAAACAGCAAAGTTTTTGGATGATATCAAACAGTTAGGATTCCGCACTGCGTTCAAGGGTGGACTTTCCTTCAATATCAACGATCTTATTATTCCAGTTATTAAAGAAGAGCTTCTTGAAAATGCAAAAGCAGAGGTAGAGGAAGTTTGGGAAAGTTATAACATGGGTCTGATTACCAATAACGAACGTTATAATCAGATTGTAGACATCTGGAGCCGTGTCGACACTCGTATTACAGAAACACTGATCAAAGAATTGAGCAACGATAAGCAAGGATTTAACCCTGTATACATGATGTTGGATTCTGGAGCAAGAGGTTCTAAGCAACAGATCAAACAGTTGGCTGGTATCCGTGGACTGATGGCTAAACCACGTAAGAGTGGTTCTACTGGTAGTGAAATTATCGAGAATCCAATTCTGTCCAACTTCAAAGGAGGTTTGAATGTATTGGATTACTTTATCTCAACACACGGTGCACGTAAAGGTCTTGCCGATACGGCGTTGAAAACTGCCGATGCGGGTTATCTGACTCGTCGTTTGGTGGACGTGGCTCAGGATGTAGTAATTACTGAAGAGGATTGTGGTACACTTCGTGGTATTGCTACAACAGCGCTCAAGGATAATGAAGATATTATTGAACCATTGAGCGACCGTATCGAAGGCCGTACTTCACTACATAACGTATATGACCTAGTATCTGAAAAACTAATTGTAGCCTCAGGGGAGCAAATCACTGATAAATTGGCCAAGCAGATCGAGGATGCTGGTATAGAGACGGTAGAAATCCGTTCTGTACTTACTTGTGAAAGTAAGCGTGGCGTGTGTGTCAGATGTTACGGAAGAAATCTTGCTTCTGGAATTACTGCACAGAGAGGAGATGCGGTTGGTATCATCGCGGCCCAATCTATTGGGGAGCCAGGTACACAGCTTACCCTTCGTACTTTCCACGTGGGTGGTGTGGCTGGTTCAGCTTCTGTTGAATCTACATTAGATGCAAAGTTTGATGGAACTGTTCAATTCGATGGATTACGTACGGTAATCATTACTAACAACGCAGGAGCAAAATCCCAGGTTGTAATTGGTCGTACGGGTGAGGTTCGAATTGTAGACACAAAAGCAGATCGACTGTTGATCACCAATAATATTCCTTATGGATCTACCTTGAATGTAAAGGATGGTCAAAAGGTTACTAAAGGTGATGCGATTTGTACATGGGATCCATTTAATAATGTCATTCTTGCTGAGATCGATGGTACTGTCAAATTTGAAAATGTAATTGATGGCGTTACGTATCGTGAAGAGGCTGATGAACAAACTGGACACCGCGAAAAAGTAGTAATTGAGACAAGAGATAAGACCAAGATTCCTTCTATTTTGGTAGAGGGCAAGGATAAAAAATCGTACAACCTTCCAACAGGAAGTCATATTATCATTGAAGAAGGGGACCGTGTAAAAGCGGGTCAGGTAATCGTGAAGATTCCTCGTATTCTTGGAAAACTACGTGATATCACGGGAGGTCTTCCTCGTGTTACAGAGCTATTTGAAGCGCGTAATCCAGGTAACCCTGCAGTAGTGGCTGAAATTGATGGGGTAGTAGTGATGGGTGCGGTTAAACGCGGTAACAGAGAAATTACAATTGAAGCTAAAGATGGCGTTCAAAAGAAATATCTTGTTCCGTTAACACGTCAAATTCTAGCGCAAGATGGAGACTTTGTGAAAGCAGGAACTGCGTTGAGTGATGGCCAAATTGCACCATTTGATATTCTCTCCATTAAAGGTCCTTTTGCTGTGCAAATGTATGTAGTAAATGAGATTCAAGAAGTATATCGTTTGCAGGGTGTAAGAATCAATGACAAGCACATTGAAGTAATTGTACGTCAGATGATGCGCAAGGTCAACATAGTTGATCCAGGAGATACTCGCTTCTTAGAGGATGACCTGGTTGACAAATTTGAGTTTGTAGAAGAGAATGATTACATCTTTGATAAGAAGGTGGTTACTGAGCCTGGAGAAAGTACTAAACTTCGTGCTGGTCAGATTATAAACCTGCGTGAACTCCGTGAAGAGAATTCTATTCTTCGTCGTTCTGATAAGAAGGTAGTAGAATATAGAGACGCAAAGCCAGCTACCTCATCTCCAACCTTGTTGGGAATTACCAAGGCTTCCTTGGGTGTTCAAAGCTGGATCTCTGCTGCTTCCTTCCAGGAAACAACCAAGGTGCTTTCATCTGCCGCCATCAACGGTAAGACGGATGAAATGCTTGGACTCAAAGAGAACGTCATTACAGGTCATCCGATTCCAGCTGGTACAGGTTTGCGTGAATTTGATCGAATCATTGTGGGCAGCAAGGAAGAATATGAACTCTTACAAACTGCCCGTGAGGCCATGACTTTTGATGAAGAAGAATAAGGAGTAAAAAACTCGAATACACGTAAAGGCCGCTCCATCAAGCGGCCTTTTTTCATTGGGAAACAGGTGCATTTCTCCCTGAAGCTTTCTTATCTCTATCTTTGCTAAAATTATTTGTCCATGAAAAAGGGAATGATTATTTGGAATGTTGTGTTAACAGTATTATCTGCCTATTTCTTGTTTCAGTTTCTTTCCGGAGGAGCTGCCAAAACACTATCAAAGGCAAAGGCGACCCCTGCAGGTTCCTTTAAAATGGCCTATTTTGAAATGGACTCAGTGGAGGTAAATTTTGAGTTAGTAAAGGAATTAAAAGACGAGCTGTTGAAAAAAGAGCAGGGTATTGAACAGGAAATGCAGAAGATGGCAAATAATATGCAGGAGCGCTATAATTACTACCAGCAGCAAGCTAATACGGGTTTAATGAATCAGTCGCAAAGCGATGCGGCAGGTAGGGAGTTAAGAAATTTGGATGAGCAAATGAAAAATCGCAAACAGGCACTCGATGCGGAATACGGCGATTTTGTGATGCGTCGTCAAAATGAGATTAAGGCCAAAATTGAAGAGTACCTACGCGAGTATAATAGTGCCAGTTCGTACACTTATATAGTTTCCTATGAACCTGGTTTGTTTTACTTTAAGGATACAGCGTATAATATCACAGCAGATTTAGTGAAGGGGCTAAATGAACGATATAAGCCAGCGGCTAAGAAATAAATAGTATGAGAGCGGAAAATTGTCTTACCCTGTTCGCGCAGGTCCTTTTCGATTATCATCAAATTGATCAGGTAGACACGCCACTACCTAACCCTTATTCCATTGATTCCATTGATTCTTTACTTTACCACAAATGCTGGGTGGATACAGTACAATGGCATTTAGAAGACCTTGTTCGAGACCCCTCTATAGAGCCTGAAAAGGGGCTAAAATTAAAACGAAGAATAGATGCTTCCAATCAATTAAGAACCGATCTGGTTGAAAAGATTGATGATTATATCCTAGGGCAACTACATGGCGTAACGATTCAAACAAACGCCACACTCAACACCGAAAGTCCGGCATGGGCCATCGATCGTCTTTCTATTTTAGCTTTAAAGATCTATCACATGAAAGAGGAGGCAGAACGCAAAACAGCCGGCGAAGCACATCAATTGCGGTGTGCACAGAAATTAAGTGTTTTATTAGAGCAAGAAAAAGATCTCTCTTTGTCAATCGATCAATTATTGGAAGATCTTAGTGCAGGTAAAAAAATCATGAAGGTTTACCGGCAAATGAAAATGTATAATGATATATCATTAAATCCGGTTTTGTACCAGCAAAAGCAATAGGATTGCGTTCAACAACTACTTTACTCGTTATGCGCTTTTCCTCTATGGGGGATGTAGCAATGACGGTACCTGTTATTAAGCAGTTGCTATCTGCATATCCAGCTGTAGAGATTGTTTTTGTTTCATCTGCCTCTTATGCCTCGTTGTTTACGAATATTGAGCGCGTTCATTTTATTGGAGCTGATTTAAAGGGTCGTCATGCTGGAATAGTTGGGCTTTGGAAATTAATGCAGACGTGTAGAAGAAAAACTCATCTACATGCAGTAGCCGATTTACACGGGGTCTTGCGAACATGGGGTTTACTTTTCTTTTTTAAGTTATTCGGGTTGCCAACGGCTTCGATACGGAAAGGGAGATTTGAAAAATGGAGATTAACGCAAAGGAATAATAAAATTAAAAAACAATTGCCTAGCACTTTTGAAAGGTATCAAGGTGTATTTGAAAAACTAGGCTATCTTTTTGAGGTTAAATCGGGTCAACTGGTTAAAGACGCTTTGTTACAGTCACAAAAAATACAAATAGGAGTTGCGCCTTTTGCAAAGCACAAAGGGAAAATGCTCCCCTTGGAGACCATGAAGCAAACGATCATGTTATTGCAACAAGAATTTAATTGTTCGATTGCATTGTTTGGAGCGCCGGGCGAGGAAGCTTCTATACTCCGCGGCTGGGCTAATGAGCTACCTAATGTGGTTTGTTATGCTGGGGTAGGTGATTTGCAATCTGAATTGAAAACCTTGTCTCAGCTTGATCTCCTTATTTCGATGGACTCTGCCAACATGCACTTAGCTTCTATAGGGGCCGTTCCAGTTATTTCTATATGGGGGGCCACTCATCCTTATGCTGGATTCCTTGGCTGGGGACAATCTACCTCTAATGCAGTATTGTTGGACCTAGCTTGTCAGCCTTGTTCTGTATTTGGAAATAAAACATGCCATCGAGGAGACTGGGCTTGTTTACAAGGGATACACCCAAATCAAATTGTTGAAAAGGTTCGCACTTATCTTTGCATGGCATGAAAAAGACAGCAGTAATAGTTGCCGGTGGAGCAGGTGCGCGCATGCAGTCTGATCGTCCCAAGCAGTTTTTGCCATTATTGGGTACACCTATATTGATCCATACTATCCGTGCTTTTGAATCTGCTTTTTCTGATATACGTTTAATTATTGTACTGCCCGCTTCACATTTTGAGGAGGGGAAAAAAATTGTTGCATCTCATATAAAATCAACAATTGATTTTGTAGAGGGAGGTGCAACCCGGTTTCATTCTGTAAAAAATGGACTTTCACTAATCAAGGAAGAAGGTGTTGTATTTGTTCATGATGCAGTCAGATGCTTAGTAAGCCCCACGCTGATAGTTCGTTGTTTTGAAGAAGCGAGTCGCCAGGGCAGTGCAGTGCCGGTGATTCCCTCTAAGGATAGTATTCGCTTTATTACTCCAGCCGGAAATCAAATACTAAACCGCGAACAAGTGATGCTTGTGCAAACGCCACAAGTCTTTTTATCTTCTTGGATAATGCCTGCTTTTGATGTGGAATATGAAACATCTTTCACCGACGAGGCTTCTGTGGTTGAAAAAACTGGAAAGAAAATTAATCTGATTCCTGGAGAAGTTTCTAATATCAAGATAACAGAGCCTGTAGATCTCTTAATAGCCGAAAAGTGGTTTACCCATTAGAATGCAACTACAGTTTAAACAGTTGCTGATTGATTTTATCTAAAATCTGATGCGCAACATCCATGGCAAGCATGCCATCTGTTTCAGAAACCAATGTTTTGGTGTTATGGAGTATGGAGTCTCGGAATGATTCTAGCTCCGATTGTATTGCATTGACTTCTGGAATTGATGGGCTTGAAATAGAAATTCGTTTAGTGCCCGCGTGCGTTTCAATATCAAAGGTAAAGGCGTTCTCCTCTTCTATTTCTCCGCTTAATTTGATTACCTCCGTCTTTTTTTCTAAAAAGTCAATTCCGATGTATGCATCTTTTTGGAACAAACGAATTTTTCGCATTTTTTTCATAGAGATGCGACTACTAGTCAGATTTGCAACACATCCATTATGAAATTCAATTCTGGCATTTGCAATATCAGGGGTGTCAGTTAATACGGCTACACCACTGGCAGAGATTTGTTTTACATCGCTTTTAACCAGACTTAGAATGATATCTATATCATGAATCATCAGGTCTAGGATTACGCTCACTTCTGTGCCTCGTGGATTGAATTGCGCCAGACGGTGCACTTCAATAAAAAGAGGGTTTAATTGCTGTTCTTTTATAGCCAGATAGGCCGGGTTAAATCTTTCCACATGTCCAACTTGCAATTTGATACCTGACTCGTGGGTGAGTTTGACAATAGCACGGGCTTCTTCTAAAGAGGCCGCTAATGGTTTTTCTACAAATACATGCTTACCCTTTCGAATAGCTTTTTCGCACCATTCTAAGTGATGTGTGGTAGGAGCCGTTATATCTAATGCATCGCAGGACTCTATCAGCGCTTCGCCACTTTCAAATGCTTTCAGATTGAACTTTTCTGATACCTCTTTTGCAGTTTCAGGGTTAGGGTCATAAAATCCTACTAATTGAACGCCGTCTATTTTTCGCCAGTTTTCAAGATGGATTTTACCTAAGTATCCAGAACCTATTAGCCCAACTCGGATTGTATTATTCATTGTAGCGAAAGTAAGCACTAAAAAAAAGACCCCTGTTTATCAAGGGCCTTTAAGCGGACCGGACGGGACTCGAACCCGCGACCTCCGCCGTGACAGGGCGGCATTCTAACCAACTGAACTACCGATCCGTTTCCCAATTTTGGGAGTGCAAAGATAGTATCGCAAATATTCCATACCAAAACATTTTTCACTGGAAAAAGACTGGTTTGAACCCCTTTTTTGCGATAAACCCATGTCCAACATATTCTGTATTTTCGACCCTTATTTGAAAGGTAATGCCGCAAAATAGTCACAGACACTTTATCGATTTTGAAAAGCCTCTAAAAGAGTTGATCGAAGAAATACTTGACCTGGAGCAAAAGACTGCTAAGGGTAAAGTGGATTACTCCGAAGTGATCGCAAAGCTCAACGAGCAGGTGTTGGAAAAACGGAAGGATCTAACTAAAAACCTGTCTAGCTGGCAACGTGTTCAATTGAGTCGACATCCTGACCGACCTTACACCCTCAAGTATATTGAGAAAATGACTACGGACTTTGTTGAGCTTTTTGGTGATCGCAATGTTAAAGATGACAAAGCAATGGTGGGTGGTTTTGCATCCCTGGGGGGTGAAACGGTGATGTTCATTGGGCAGCAAAAGGGGATCAATACTAAGACTCGCCAATTGCGAAATTTTGGAATGGCGAATCCTGAGGGATACAGAAAGGCGCTTCGATTGATGAAGCTGGCTGAAAAGTTCAATAAGCCAATCATAACCTTAATTGATACACCTGGAGCCTACCCTGGATTAGAAGCAGAGGAGAGGGGGCAAGGAGAAGCTATTGCAAGAAATATCTATGAAATGATAAGGCTTAAAGTGCCTGTTATCTGTGTAATTATTGGGGAGGGAGCCAGTGGGGGTGCATTAGGTATCGGGGTGGGAGATCGGGTGTATATGATGGAAAATACCTGGTATACTGTAATCAGTCCTGAAAGTTGTTCATCCATACTATGGAGAAGTTGGGATAAAAAAGAAGTTGCTGCGGAGCAGTTGAAATTGACAGCTGAAAAAATGCAAGAGTTTGAACTAATAGATGGCATCATTCCTGAACCTGCAGGTGGCGCACACTGGGATTATGATGAAGCTGCTGCCAAGTTGAAAGACTATTTAATACCTGTATTACAATCATTAAAACAAATACCGGCTAACAAGCGAGTCAATGATCGTATTGAAAAGTTTGGACGGATGGGCTTTTGGGAAGAAGTATAAATGTAGTATGAACTTACAACAAGTATTTAGAGGTACAGGAATAGCCATTATAACCCCCTTTCACACGGATGGCACTATTGATTGGGATAGTTTCAAACGTTGTTTAGATTTTTGGATCGTTGGTGGAGTAGAGTATCTAGTAGTAATGGGTACCACTGGGGAAAGTGCAACGATTCATGGTGAAGAAAAGCAAGAAGTATTTTCATTTGTTCAACAGTACACTGCGGGTCGTATTCCGTTGGTGGCTGGAATTGGGGGAAATGATACAAAAGAAGTGATTCACGCACTTACACATTATGACCTGACTGGATATGCTGCAATTTTATCCGTCAGCCCCTTTTATAACAAGCCTAATCAGGAGGGAATTTTTCAGCATTACAAGCAGATAGATCAACATACGCCACTCCCTGTAATTATGTATAATGTTCCAGGCAGAACGGGTCAGTCTATCCAAGCCACTACACAACTCCGCATCGCTAGAGAATGTCCCTCCATTTTTGCAACCAAGGAGGCTAGCGGAAACATGGAACTTATTATGCAGCTTCTTCGGGATAAGCCAAACGATTTTATGGTGATCAGTGGAGATGATCCCATCACACTTCCTTTGATTGCTGCAGGAGCAGTGGGTGTGATTTCTGTGGTTGCTAATGCATTTCCAAAAGATTTTTCAGAAATGATTCGCCTTTGCTTGACAGGTGATTTTGAAAAAGCAAGACCTCTTCATTATAAGTATTTAGAAATCACAGCAGCCTTGTTTGCAGAAGGAAGTCCTGCTGGCATTAAAGCCGTTCTAGCGGAGATGGGGCTTTGTCAAAATGCTTTTCGTATGCCGGTATGGCCCGTAAGTGAAAAACACCAGGCATACATCAAAGGCTTATTACAGCAATTAAAGTAAATCGATCAAACCAGATAGGTTACTCCTTGCAACGCATTTTCTGTAGCAGGAAATACTTGTTGTGCTTCTTTTTCAAACGCTGCTATTGATTCATACTGGCTGCTAAAGTGCCCTAATAATAATTTTCCAACATTGGCTTTTCGTGCTATTTGCGCCGCTTGCGTAGAGGTAGAGTGGTAGCGCAAAGTCGCTCTCTCAACTTGGTCTTCCAGGTAGGTGGCTTCATGGTATAATAAATCTACCTCTTTAATAACTTCGATGATTCTTTCGTCGTAGCGAGTATCGGCACAATAAGCGTAGGTCCTGGGTTTGCTTCTTTTGTCATTGAATTTGCGTGGAAGATTTTTCTCTTGAAATAAAAACCCGTAGCATTCAATACGGTGATCAGTTGGAAAACAGCTGACCACCATATCTTCAGTTTCAGCCAACTGACCAGCTTTTTGGATGGTATGAAAATGTAATAAAAAGGGAAGTCGAGTAGAAGCAGCCTGTAATTGAAGCGCTATGATTTCTTGTAAGCCCGCAGGGCCATACACCTGTAAATCTTGTTGCCTATTGAGTAATCCAAAGCTATTGAGCAGTCCAATTAAACCAAAATAATGATCACCATGCAAGTGCGAAATAAAGATGTGTGAAATACGGCTATACCGAATTTTATATCGCATTAATTGCATCTGCGTTCCTTCTCCACAGTCCACTAAAAATTTATTTCCATTATGAGAAATCAATTGACTAGTCGAATACCTCTCATAAGCTGGAACTGCAGAATTATTTCCTAATATGGTGACGGAAAACATAGAATATTATTTATCGCTTACGATTCCGAGTCTTTGAGTAATTCTCTTTCAACCTCCTCCATTTGCAAGATATCCCAAGCTTCGCTTTCTGTAGGGGTGATATTCATCAGCTCCAATAGTTCTAACTTGTTAAGTTGGTTCTCTATCTGTTTTTGCATACAACAAATAACAAAGGAGTAGCCCTTCTCATAAAACTGATTTTGAATGACAACTAGTATTGAAGCAGCGGTATCTTCAACAGTTTGAACTTCTGAAAGGGACAAGACCAGGTGCGTAAAGCCTCCGTCTGGCGCCTTGTCATTTCCCAGGCCCGTCAGTAGCTTTTCTTGGAGATCTTCTGCCATCCTTGCAGTCAAATTTGCCTCCAAAAGCGTAATTACCTGAAATCGTTCTTTGGTATCAATTTTGATTCTCATAGCAGTAGTTTCTGGATCGATTTATTAACACGCGTTTATAACTGTTCCAAAGTCCCTCCCGAAATTATTCGTTAATATTGTAAGAACCGTAAGAAGTTGTAAAATGGATAATAATTTTTCTGCTCAGGTTAAGGAAATCATCTCCTTTAGTCGGGAAGAGGCATTGCGATTGGGCAATGATTTTATTGGTACTGAGCACTTACTCTTAGGCATGATTCGTGAAGGTGAAAACACTGCGGTCAAAATCCTAAAGAGCTTTAATGTAGACTTGTATGAGTTGCGGAAGGAAATCGAAATGGCCGTAAAAGACAAAACAGGTAAAAATGTGGCAAATATTAATTCGTTGCCATTGACCAAGCAGGCTGAAAAAGTTATACGGGTGACCGTGTTGGAGGCAAAAGCGCTCAAGAGCAACACAGTGGAAACTGAGCATCTGATGCTCTCTATCCTCAAGAATAAAGATAATATCGCTACACAAATTCTCAATCAATTTGATGTGGACTATGACTTGTTCCGTCAGGAGTTGGGTATTGTAAAATCTAATGAACCGCGCGCTGAATTTCCTGAAGAGAATGAAGAGGAGTTTGAAGAAGAAAAAAAATCGGGTTCATTAAAGTCAGTTCCCAAACAACCAGCTGGAGGAAAAAGCAAAACCCCTGTATTGGATAATTTTGGTAGGGATATCACTCGAATGGCCGAGATGGGAACACTTGATCCCATTGTAGGAAGAGAAAAAGAGATTGAAAGAGTCTCTCAAATATTATCTAGAAGAAAAAAGAATAATCCCATTCTCATTGGTGAACCTGGCGTGGGTAAAACAGCAATTGTCGAAGGGCTTGCGCTTCGCATTGTACAACGTAAGGTTTCTCGTGTATTATTTGATAAGCGAGTTATTTCTTTGGACTTAGCTGCCTTAGTAGCAGGTACTAAATACCGCGGCCAGTTTGAAGAGCGAATGAAGGCAATTATGAACGAACTTGAGAAAAACAGGGATGTTATTCTTTTTATTGATGAATTGCATACAATCGTAGGAGCAGGAGGAGCAAGTGGTTCACTTGATGCCAGCAATATTTTTAAACCAGCTTTAGCCAGAGGCGAACTTCAATGTATTGGAGCCTCTACGCTCGATGAATATCGTATGCACATCGAAAAAGATGGAGCATTGGACAGAAGATTTCAAAAAGTGGTTATTGATCCACCGAGTGTGGAGGATACTATTCAGATTCTGAATAATATCAAAAGCAAATACGAGGATTATCACAATGTAAACTACGATCAGGAAGCCATTGATGCCTGCGTAAAGTTGAGCGATCGTTATATCACGGATCGTCTGTTGCCAGATAAAGCGATCGACGTATTAGATGAGGTAGGGGCTAGAGTTCACCTAAAGAATATCAATGTGCCACCCACCATCACGGAGCTTGAACAGAAAATTGAAGACGTGAAGGTGGAAAAGAACAAAGTGGTGAAAAGTCAAAAATTTGAGGAAGCCGCCTCTTTACGAGATACAGAAAAGAGATTGCAAGAAGAGCTAGAAAAGGCAAAAGCGGATTGGGAAGAAGAGAGCAAACATCGCAAGTTTCCAATAGGGGAAGAAGACATTGCAGAGGTAATCAGCATGATGACGGGTATTCCGGTTAAGCGAATGGTACAAGCAGAAACTGAGAAGCTACGCAGAATGTTTGACGACATGAGGGGAATGGTGATTGGTCAAAATGAGGCGATACAAAAAGTGGTGAAAGCTATTCAGCGTAATCGAGTAGGTTTAAAAGATCCAAAAAAGCCAATCGGGACTTTTATCTTTTTGGGACCCACTGGAGTTGGTAAAACAGAATTAGCACGGGCACTAGCTCGTCATTTATTTGATTCTGAGGATTCGCTCATCCGAATCGATATGAGTGAATACATGGAAAAATTTACGGTTAGTCGTTTGATTGGTGCTCCTCCCGGTTACGTTGGGTATGAAGAAGGAGGGCAGCTAACAGAGCGCGTTCGAAGAAAGCCGTATAGTGTTATACTATTAGATGAAATTGAAAAAGCCCACCCTGATATCTATAATATTTTATTACAAGTATTGGATGATGGACAATTGACGGATGGCTTAGGAAGAAAAGTGGATTTCAAAAACACGCTTATTATAATGACCTCTAATATTGGAGTTCGTCAATTAAAAGACTTTGGTACTGGTGTTGGATTTACTACAGCAGCTAAAATGGAGTCTGAAGAAGAAGCCAACAAAGCGGTTATTGAAAAAGCGCTAAAGAAAACATTCTCTCCCGAGTTTTTGAATCGAATTGACGATGTAGTCATTTTCAATAGCCTTAGTCGGGAGAATATTTTTGACATAATAGATATCCTGATGAAGGGAGTCATGAAAAGACTTTCTAACCTGGGCTTTAGTATGGAACTCTCTGAAAAAGCAAAGAACTTTCTGGCAGAGAAAGGGTATGATGTACAATTTGGCGCTAGACCTTTACATCGAGCTATACAGAAGTACCTAGAAGATCCGCTTGCAGAGGAGATTCTCAATATGAATGTAAAAGAGGGGGATGTCCTTTTGGCTGATACCGATGAAGAGCAGACTAAATTGTCATTCACCTTTAAGCAACGAACTTCTACGCCAACCCAGGCTTCTTGATCGGATAAGTCTTGCAGTTGTATTATGACTGAAAAGAAAATTATCATTACGCTGGATGGCTGGTCCAGCTGTGGAAAGAGTACACTTGCTAAAGCACTCGCCAGAGAATTGGGCTATGTATTTGTAGATAGTGGGGCTATGTATCGTGCTATCACCTTCTATTTTTTGACTAAAGCGATTGATTTAACTGATCACCAACAAATCGAAAAGGCACTTGCACAAATTGAATTGTCTTTTGAATTCAATCCGACGCGAGGGGCCAGTGATATCATTCTTAATGGAGAAAATGTTGAATCAAAAATCCGTGAATTGGCCGTGGCATCTCGCGTAAGTGAAGTGGCTGCTATACCCCTTGTTCGCCAATTTGCTGTGCAACAGCAGCAGCGTTTAGGTAAAAACAAAGGAATTGTAATGGACGGAAGGGATATTGGCACCGTCGTTTTTCCTGAAGCTGAATTAAAAATTTTTATGACTGCTTCAAAGGAAATCAGAGTTAAGCGTCGCTTTCAGGAACTTGTTCAAAAGGATGCTGCTATTACCATAGACGAAGTGCGGGAAAATTTGGAGCAAAGAGATCACATGGACTCCAATCGAAAAGAAAGTCCACTTCGTCAGGCAAAAGACGCACGCGTGTTAGATAATACCAATCTAACCGAGCAGCAGCAATTTGAATTAGCATTAGGCTGGGCAAAAGATACTATTGCATAGCCTTTATAACGCCTGTTATTGACCGCTCTTTTTTACGTCAATTAATTCCACTTCAAAAATCAGAACAGAGCCGCCAGGAATGGACATATAGTCAAATTCGCCATACCCCAATTGATAGGGAACATAGAATTTATATTTTGCTCCAATTTTCATCAACTGAAGTCCTTCGGTCCAACCTTTTATCACGCCTGTCAATGGAAAGCTGATGGGTTGACCGCGATCATATGAGTTATCAAATCCATTTCCATCAATAAATGTACCTCTGTAGTGACAAGTAACTGTGTCAATAGCTGCAGGGCTAATTCCATTTCCAGGTACTAGAATCTCGTATTGTAACCCACTTTCAGTAGTGATGACGCCTGCTCTTTTCTTATTCTCAGCAAGAAATATTTCTCCTGATTCCCGATTTTGTTTAGATTTTTGGCCTTGAATACGTGTCATATAAGTATTTAAAAAGTTATTGCAACTGTTGTTATCCATCAGCGTTGTTTTCGCTTCCAGTACATCTGTTACTGCTTTCCCTAGTATCGCACCATTTAATTTAGAAACGCCTTGGCTTTTATAATAGCTTGCTAAACTAACTCCAAGCGCGTAGCTCACTGAGTCTACTTCATTTTTTAGCAAAGGAGCTTGTGGTTTTGCAGCTAGGGGTGCTGTTGATTTCTTGGGAGTAGTTACCGGCGAAGTTTTAGGGGCCTGTCCATATACTATTACACTGGCAACAATTGAGATGGGAAAAAGTACTGACTTCATGTCATTTGATTTAATCGACAAAGTTAATGGGCTATTCTCAATAATAAGAAAGTTGTGAAGACATTACCTTTGCAACATGAACGATTTTCGTCTTCCTATTCAATTACGCTGGGCAGATATTGATGCCAATATGCATGTACGTCACTCTGTATACTATGATTGGGGTGCTCTTTGTCGAATTTCTTTTATGCAAAAAATGGGCTTATCTGAAACCGTCTATCAGCAATATAAAATCGGCCCAATTTTATTTAGAGAGGAATGTAAATTTCGTCGAGAAATTCGGATGGGCGATACGATTGCGATCGATCTCCAATTGGTACAGACGCGTCGGGATTTTTCGCGTTGGACTATTCAGCATATTATCTGGAAAGATGACAATGCCCCTGCTGCGACCTTACAGGTGGAAGGAGCATTTTTGGATACGCAGCTTAGAAAACTAGCATTACCACCCACTATTGCACAAGAAGTATTTGATCAAATGCCACGAGCAGAGGCTTTTCAGTGGATAGAGAAAGGAACGGGCGGCAATAGTTGAATTTTAGCTGGAAAATTCTCTTTAAAATCTTGAATAATTTGTTGGATGTACCGGTTGCTTCGGTAAGGGGTAAGGTGAGTTTTTGCTTCTGTAAGATCGTTTAGTTTAGTTGAGAGGGGGACGTATCCTAAACCATAAAAAACACCTCTTTCTACTAGTATAAATGATTTTTCCTTTAGGTTTCTTCCTTTGTCTACAATTAAAAAATTAGCTTCCACCATTAGTTGCTGTACCGCAGCGCTAACACGGTTGTTATAATAGAGGGGCGCTTCTTTTTCTTGACACGCTCCTTTACAGAGTTGTTGGTTTATCCCCTCACAAGGGCCAGCCTCTGTTTGAAGAAAACAAAGCCGAAGACATAGTTGATGATGACGGGCCATTTTTCTAAGTGCAGAATGCCCCTCGGCTTGGTGAGGAAAATGAAGAAGGGAGGAAACATTTTTTTTGCTTTTATCAAGAGCTAATCTGATATAACCTTTTTGATCTTTGAATGCAAAAAGACTATAAACATCTTCCTGTTTTTTTTGCGCAGCATTAAAGCGGGGCCACCTGTGTTTTATTTCGGCAGATTCCAAGATAGATGCCAAGAGAGGGGTGCCACATTCCTTATAGGTAATGCGGTGTACCGAACGCATCAATCGCTGTTTTTGTAAAGTAGGGGCATCGTTGCTGAAATGGCTATTGACTCTAAAACGAATATTGATGGCTTTACCAACGTAAACGACTTTCCCTTTTTTATCATGGAAGTAATAAACGCCTGGCCGAGTAGGAAGCTGATCAAAATCAGATTTAGGTACATTAGGGGGCAGTATCCACTCTTTTGAATTTCTCTTTAAACTTTTTGCTATATGATGCTGTTGGTCTTCGTGAATCAGTTTTTTAAATAAGGCTACCGTAGCTGCGGTATCGCCTCCAGCTCGGTGTCTATTTTCTAGCTGAATTCCTAGTGAACGGCAAAGTTTGCCGAGACTATAAGAGGCATGGCCTGGTAAAATTTGACGGCTTAGTCGAACGGTACATAGCTTGGGACTCCTCAATTCAAATCCCTCTTTATGGAGGTGTGTTTTTATAAAAGTGTAATCAAATTGAACGTTATGCGCTACAAAAATTTGTCCCTTTAATAAGTTGAAAATTTTTTCTGCAATGGAAGAAAAAGGAGGAGCTTTTGCTACCATTGCATTCGTAATGCCAGTCATTTGTTGAACAAAGGGCGGTATGGGTTGTAACGGGTTTACAAGTGATTCAAATGTTTCCACAACCGTAGTGCCATCAAAAATATGAATAGCGATTTCGGTAATGCCATTTGCCGCGGCATGAGAACCCGTTGTTTCAATATCAACCACTGCGTACATACAATCCGCTAATTTCGTTAAAATTTACAAGGCAGATGCAGGCAAAACTGGAGATGTTTCAAAATCGATTAGCTAAGGTGGAGCGTCACTTGCGAAAGCAAGCGAACCGACAAGGGGTGACTTGTTATCGCCTTTATGATCACGATTTGCCAGAGTTCCCCATGTGTATTGATCGGTACGAAAATCATCTTTATGTGGCCGAGTATAAACGGCGTCATGGGTTGGATGAAGAATTACATGCGCGCTGGCTTCAGGATTCAATCCAGGTTATGAGTGAAACCCTGCAATTCCCTTTGGATCAAATTCACTATAAAGTCAGACAGCGCAAACCAGGTAGGCAGGGCCAGTATCAAAAGCAGGAGGCAGACGCCTCTCATTTTTTTACAGTTACTGAAAATGGACTTCAGTTTTTGGTTAATCTGGATGAATACCTCGACACCGGTTTATTTCTGGATCACCGAGATACCCGTAAAATGGTTAGGGATTTTAGTCAAGGTAAGTCAGTGTTGAATCTTTTTGCTTATACAGGATCTTTTTCCGTTTATGCGGCAGCAGGAGGGGCTTCGCAAACCACTACAATTGATTTATCGAATACCTATATCGATTGGGCTCGAAAAAATATGGCTTTAAATGGTTTTACAGGAAGCAACCATTCCTTTATTGCCGCAGATGTATTGCAATTATTGCCCCAGCTAGAGGCAAATTCATTTGATCTGATTATCATGGATCCTCCCACCTTTAGTAATAGTAAGAAGATGGATGAGGTGCTAGATATTCAACGCGATCATGTACGATTGATTAATCAGTGCATGCGTTTATTGAAGCGGGGTGGGGTGCTAATCTTCAGTACGAATTTAACCAGCTTTGTTTTCGACTCCTCTTTGCTAAAACTGTACAATTGTAAGGAGATCACTTCGGCTACAACTCCTTTTGATTTTCAGGGAAAATTGAAGCGTTTTTGTATTCGGATTGAGGCCTAAAAAAAAGCCCCACTTAGTGAGGCTTTTATGACTTTTTTAAAGTGTTTTTAGAACTTCATTCATGCTTCGTACGGCCTCTGCACTTTTGTTGAATGCAGCTTGCTCGGATTCATTCAATTTGAAGTCTATGATTTTTTCCCAACCATTTTTACTAATGATAACAGGAACTCCTAAGCAAATATCGTTTTGTCCATACTCCCCATTCAGATGAACACAGCATGTAAATAATTTCTTTTCATCTCGTACTATGGACTCTACCAATGCAGCTGCTGCTGCACCAGGGGCGTACCAAGCTGATGTCCCAATCAATGCAGTAAGCGTTGCTCCACCAACCATGGTATCTTTTACAATTTTCTCCTGTTGCGCTGCAGATAAAAAGGTAGTTACAGGTGCACTATTCCACGTAGCCATTCTGATTAAGGGGATCATTGTTGTGTCTCCATGTCCACCGATTACTACAGCATTTAAGTCTGCTGGACTGCATGCCAGGTGCTGACTTAATTGATATTTGAAGCGACTGCTATCCAATGTGCCCCCCATTCCGATGATTCTGTTTTTAGGAAGACCAGTTGCCTGCAACGCCAAATAAGTCATAGTATCCATAGGGTTGCTTACGACAATGATGATCGCATTGGGTGAATGCTTCAAAATATTTTCACAAACCCCCTTAACGATCCCCGCGTTAACGCCAATTAATTCTTCGCGTGTCATACCAGGTTTACGTGGTAAGCCAGAGGTGATAACAACTACATCACTATTTGCCGTTTTACTATAATCATTTGTGCTGCCCGTGATGCGGGTATCAAAGCCAAGCAAAGTTGCCGTTTGCATCATGTCCTGGGCTTTCCCTTCGGCAATACCTTCTTTGATGTCTAGTAAAACTAGATCCTGACAAAGTTCTTTTCTGGCGATATTATCAGCGCAGGTGGCGCCAACTGCACCTGCTCCTACTACGGTTATTTTCATGGCGAAAAATTTTGCGCAAAGTTAGTCGTTTTGTGGTCAGAGGTAGGGGTTGTATCTTCGCCGCCTCAAAAAAAATGACATGGCAACAACATCAGATATCAGCCGCGGACTAATTATCAAGTTGGATGGAAGTCTATATTCTGTAGTAGAGTTCGGCGAAAACAAGACAGCACGTGCTGCTGCCAAGGTTTGGGCTAAATTGAAAGGGATAGATAATAACCGAACCATTGAAAAAACCTGGAATTCAGGGGATAATATATTCCCGGTCCGTGTTGAAAGAAAAGCCTATCAGTTTCTATATAAGGATGACACGGGATATAACTTTATGGATAATGAAACCTTTGAGCAGGTTGCGGTACAAGATTCATTGGTGGATGCCCCTCAGTTCTTGAAAGAGGGCCAAGAGGTAAGTGTGCTATTCAATACTGAAACTGAAGCCCCCATGTCTGTGGAGTTGCCCGATAAAATTGTACTGCTAGTTACCTATACAGAGCCTGGACTAAAGGGTGATACAGCTACACGTACATTAAAGCCTGCAACCGTTGAAACGGGTGCAAAAGTTAATGTACCTCTTTTTGTAAATGAGGGTGAACTGATTCGTGTAAATACAAAAACAGGAGATTACGTTGAAAGAGTAAAAGAGTAATTTTTAATAAAGCTAAGATTTGGCCCGATTTTTAATAAAATCGGGCTTTTTTATGCATTTTATCCCTTTTTTAGGCCAAAATCGATAAAAAATACGCTAAAATGGGGTAATCTGACATGGGACTGCTTACCTTAGCGTCCCCGCTCGGGGTAACCAAAAAAGGCTAAACTTGAAAAACATGGATTTTAAACAGATTCAGGAGTTGATCAAGATGGTCAACAAATCCAACATTGGAGAAGTGACCATTGAACAAAAAGATTTCAAAGTCACTATAAAACAAAAAGAGGAAAAGGTAACGCAAGTGGTAAGTAGTGTGCCAATGCAATTGCAAAGTGCTCCGGCGCCAGCAACTGCAGCACCTGCTCCGGCTGTTTCAGTTGAACCTCCCAAAGCTGCCCCTGCAGCGGATAATCTGATCACCATTAAAAGTCCAATGATTGGTACTTTTTATAGAAAATCTGCTCCTGAAAAACCAAACTTAGTAGAGGTGGGTTCGGAGATCACTCCTGGCTCGGTCGTTTGCATCATAGAAGCAATGAAACTTTTCAATGAGATTGAAAGTGAAGTAAAAGGGCGCATTGTAAAAGTTTTAGTAGATGATGCTTCTCCGGTTGAATACGACCAACCTCTTTATTTGGTAGAACCAGCCTGATCAATTTAAAAGCACTTTGCTGCTATGTTTAAAAAAATCCTGATCGCCAACCGAGGCGAGATTGCGTTGCGTGTTATACGTACGGCTCGAGAAATGGGAATCAAAACAGTTGCTGTTTATTCCACTGCAGATAGAGATAGTCTTCATGTAAAATTTGCCGATGAGGCTGTTTGTATTGGACGCCCTCAGAGTAGTGATTCGTATCTGAACATTGCCAATATCATGGCAGCTGTGGAAATCACCAATGCCGATGCCGTTCATCCCGGTTATGGTTTCTTAGCAGAGAATTCAAAGTTTGCACGTATCTGTAATGAACATGGTATTAAGTTCATTGGGCCCACTCCTGAAATGATTAATGCCATGGGAGATAAAATCACGGCTAAAGAAACCATGATCAAAGCCGGAGTGCCTGTAGTTCCTGGTGGGCAAGGTCTTTTGCAAAGTGTAGAAGAGGCAAAAGGTCTTGCAAAAGAAATGGGATACCCTATAATTCTTAAGGCTACAGCTGGTGGGGGTGGAAAGGGAATGCGTATCGTTTGGGAAGAATCAGAAATTGAAAAAGCATACGATACCGCCAAAGCAGAAGCATTGGCTTCATTCAAAAATGATGGCATCTACATGGAAAAATTTGTGGAGGAGCCACGTCATATTGAAATTCAAATTGCAGGTGATCAGTACGGTAATGTTTGTCACTTAAGTGAACGTGACTGTTCTATTCAACGTAGACATCAAAAATTGGTTGAAGAATCTCCTTCTCCATTCATGACAGATGAACTTCGTTACACAATGGGAGAGGCTGCAAAAAAAGCGGCCGCTGCCATCAATTACGAAAGTGTAGGAACCATTGAGTTTTTAGTGGACAAGCACCGCAATTTCTATTTCATGGAAATGAACACTCGTATTCAGGTGGAGCATTGTGTAACGGAAGAGGTAATCAACTACGACCTCATTAAAGAACAGATTTTAATAGCAGCGGGTCATCGTATATCTGGTAAGGATTATTTTCCGCAGATGCATTCGATAGAGTGCCGCATCAATGCAGAAGATCCCTATAATGACTTCAGACCTTCTCCTGGAAAAATAACAGTTTGCCATCAGCCTGGTGGACACGGGGTGCGTGTAGATAGCCATGCGTATGCTGGCTATGTGATTCCTCCTTACTATGATTCTATGATTGGGAAATTAATCACCGTTGCGCAAACACGTCAGGAAGCTATTCAAACGATGTATCGTGCGCTAAGTGAGTATGTGATTGAAGGTGTTAAAACCACCATCCCATTTCATCTCCAATTGATGCAGGATGAGCGTTTCCGCAGTGGCGACTTCAATACTAAATTTCTGGAATCCTTTAAACTGAAATAACAAGAGTTAGAAGCCGGCAGCGCTGTCGTCTCCTCTGTTATCGGCAATAACTTCGAGTTTTCCATCCGAAAGCACCCGTATGAGTTCGGTTCTTCCAATTCCACTTCTTTCCTTGGCAAACCGATACCCCATTTTCTGCAAACTCGTTTTTACGGATTCTGGAAATCCCTTTTCAATTACCAATTCGTCAGGTAGCCACTGATGATGAAACTTTGGCTTGTAAACTGCGTCTTCAGCAGAAAGGCCAAACTCTATTAGATTCATGAGTGTTTGAAATACTTGGTTAGGAATAGTAGTGCCACCTGGCGTTCCTATTACGATGTAGGGCTTTCCATTTTTTAATACCAATGTTGGTGTCATAGAACTCAGCATTCTCTTACCTGGTTGTATTGAATTGGCTTCCCCGCCAAGGGCTCCATACATATTGGGTACACCTGATTGTACGCTAAAATCATCCATTTCGTCATTGATAAAAAAGCCTGCACCGCCAATAACAGTTCGGCTTCCGTAGGAGTTATTCAAAGTAGTGGTAACCGCTACTGCATTGCCTTCACTGTCCATCACACTGAGGTGTGTAGTTTCTTCACTTTCTTTTTTAATTGGTACGCCCGGGTTAACAATTTTACTATCTGATGCTTTGGTGGGGTCGTAGTCTTCCATTCTTTTTTTCAAGTAAGCCGCCTCAGTTATCCCGCGAACAGGAACCGGATAAAAATCAGCATCCCCCATGTATTCTGCACGATCTGCATAGGCTCTTCGCATCACTTCTGTCATTAATTGCACGGACTCGGTTGTTTGAAATCCCATTTTATTCAGATTTCTATTCTCAACCATTTTCATCATCTGATTCAATAATAAACCGCCGCTGCTAGGCATTGGCATGCTAACTATTGCATACTCTTTATAGCTAAATCGGTGCGGAGTCCTAAAAGCAGCTTCATATTTTTTGAGATCTTCTAAGCTGATAATTCCTTTTCCTCTTTTCATTTCATCTACTATGAGTTGAGCAGTTTCGCCTTCATAAAAACCCGCCTTCCCATTTTCCTTGATTCTTTTTAAAGTAGCTGCTAATTGAGGTTGACGCAAGGTATCGCCTTCTTTCCAGCCTTCACTTTTTACAAATGCAGGTGTATGAGTGTTATATTTTTTTAAGTCAGTTTGAATAGCATTAAGTCCACGAGCCTCACCGGCAGAAATACAAAATCCACGCTCTGCCAATTCGATGGCAGGGGTTATCAATTCTGCAAATGAAAAAGTGGCAAACTGGTGTGTAGCAAAAAGTCCAGCAACAGTTCCCGGTACCCCCGCCGCTAAATGGCCCAGCTGACTTTTTTCAGTATTTGCTTTTCCATTTTCTTCAATGTATAAGTCGCGATGTGCAGCACTTGGGGCTTTTTCTCGGTAATCTATAGCAACCTGTTTACCCCATTTCAATTGCCCCACTAAAAAACCGCCTCCACCCAAATTGCCTGCATTGGGATATACAACGGCTAGTGTTAATTGTGTGGCAATAGCAGCATCAAAAGCATTACCCCCTTTTTTTAGGATTGCTGTCCCTACCATACTTGCCAATGGGTGAGCAGAAGCAACTGCTCCTTTGTTTGCAATTAATTTTTTTTGACTAGTGTAGTGATAGGGGTCAATTCCATTTTCCTGTAAAAACTGACCAAATGAGTGCTGAACTATGAGTAAAAGCAGTACAATCGAACCTATTTTTTTCATAAATGCAACTTAGGGTAGCTAAACTACGGAAACCAAAACAAACCTTAACTTTCCAGTCTAATTTTTTAGCAAATGAAAACTGCTTTTTCTGTTTTTGCGGGGGTGCTATTTTTCTGCTCCTCTTTGTTTGCACAAGTAAAGTCGCCCGAGCAATTTCTCGGCTATCCAATTGGGACTAAACATACGCCGCACCATTTAGTGCAACGTTATTTTGAATATGTGGCTGCTGTTGCAAACGACCGAGTGCAGTTACAGCAATATGGACGAACCAATGAGGGACGTCCTCTTTTACTAGCAATAGTAACATCTCCTGAAAATCGGAGCCGCATAGAGGACATTAGAACTGCAAATTTGAAATTGGTTTATAAGTCAATAGCAGCGCCAGGAAATAAAGTTGAACAGCAACCTGCTATTGTTTGGCTGAGTTACAATGTACATGGTAATGAAGCTTCTTCGACAGAGGCGGCCATGCAAACTATTTATGAGTTAATAAAAGATCAATCCCCCTGTGCAGATTGGCTTAAAAACACAGTTGTCTTAATTGATCCTTGTTTAAATCCGGATGGTAGAGATCGTTATGTAAACTGGTATCAATCGGTGGTGGGTAAAGAGTTTAATCCGCTGCCAAATGCTCGTGAACATCAAGAGCCTTGGCCAGGTGGTCGCTCTAATCATTACTATTTTGACCTCAACCGTGATTGGGCCTGGTTAACACAGGTAGAAAGTCAACAGCGTATAAAGGCTTACCGAAGTTGGATGCCACAGGTTCATGTCGATTTTCATGAACAAGGATACAATGAGCCTTATTATTTTGCCCCAGCTGCGGAACCCTATCATGAAATCATTACCAACTGGCAGCGCGAGTTCCAGCAAGAAATCGGAAAAAATCACGCCCGTTATTTTGATCAAAATGGATGGCTCTACTTCACTAAAGAAAGATTTGATTTATTATATCCCTCTTATGGAGACACGTATCCAATCTATAATGGTTCTATTGGGATGACCTATGAACAGGGCGGGATACGCGCAGGACTTGGCATAATTAATGAGGATGGTGATACGCTCACCCTAAGAGCAAGGGTTGCGCATCATTTAACCACTTCGCTCAGTACAATAGAGTTGGGTTCACTTCATCAAAAAAGATTAGTAAGCGAGTTCAGTCAGTTTTTTGAAAACGCTATTACAAAAGGGGTAGGTACGTATAAATCGTTTGTAATAAAAGCGGAATCAAAAAAACAAGAGCATCTCAATCAATTACTCTCTTTATTGGACGCACATGGTATTCAGTATGCGGTGGGAGTTAGCGGATCTGCAAAGGGCGTTAATTTTTACACAGGCAAAGAGGAGTCATTTTCCCTTTCAAAAGAGGATGTAGTTGTAACCGGGTACCAACCAAATTCTGCTTTGTTGCAGGTATTATTTGAACCACGCACAAGTTTGAGTGATTCTGCTACCTATGATATTACGGCTTGGTCCTTACCCTATGCCTACGGACTTCAGGCTTTTGCTACCAAGGACAGAATCATAGCGGCAAAGCCCTATAAAAGATCACCTATAACAATAGAAAACACGCAATATGGATATGCCTTACCTTGGAATAGTTTGAAGTCGGCAGTGTTTGCATCGCGCTTGTTACAGGCAGGGTATAAACTTCGTTATGCAGTAGAATCATTTGTAGTGAATGGAAAGTCTTTCGATCCGGGAACGATTCTTGTTCTAAAAACGTCTAATGAAAAATTTGGAGAACGACTTTTTGATACAATCAGGGAGTGGGCATTGCAAGACCAAATGAACCTGGTTGCTCTAAAAACTGGCTTAGTAGACAAAGGAGCTGATTTTGGCAGCGATAAGGTTGTTTCTATTCGCACTCCCCGGGTGGCTCTGCTAAGTGGTGAGGGGTCTAGTAGTCTTAGTGTAGGGGAGATCTGGCATTTTTTTGATCGCCAGTTGTCTTATCCTATTACTTTATTGAATAGTGCTTCTTTATCCAGCACTGATTTGGCCTCATTTGATGTATTGATTCTTCCCGAGGGGCGTTTTCGTTTTTTAGATTCAAAAGAAAATGTGGAGGGACTAAAGGCCTGGCTCCAACATGGAGGAAAACTAATTGCTTTAGGAGAATCTTCTATGCAACTCACTAAACTTGATATTGGTTTGAACAGCCGGAAAACTGATGCTGCCAATGATAAAGACACCTATGCCTCATTGCACCTTTTTAAAGACAGAGAGCGAGATGAGATAGGTTCATTGACAACCGGGTCTATCTGGAAAGTGACACTCGATGCATCACACCCCATTGCATTTGGTTATCCCTCTCTATATTTTACACTCAAAAGGGATCCTACTTTATTTGAGTATTTGAAAAAGGATACCGGATGGAATGTTGGTGTTTTGAAAAAAGAGGTTGCCTTAGCAGGTTTTGTAGGAAGTCAATTGGATCCAAAATTGAAAGATGGTGTATTGATTGGACAGATTCCAGTAGGAAGAGGATCCGTTAGTTTTTTTGCTGACAATATACTTTTTAGAAACTTTTGGGAAAATGGAAAATTGTTGTTGTGTAATGCATTATTTTTTAACAGTAATTGATAATTCATGAATTCTATGCGAATACTTCTTTTTTTTGCTTTTATATTTTATTTTTTTCAGTCTATTCCGCTTCACGCTCAAAATTCTGCATCAGCAATTTATCAAGATATTAAAAAGTTAGGTGTCGTTGGATCTGTTTTATACATTGCTGCACATCCTGATGATGAAAATACGCGGCTAATTACATATCTCGCAAATGATCGACTACTTCGTACCGGCTATCTTTCTCTTACTCGGGGGGATGGAGGACAGAATTTAATTGGACAGGAGCAGGGGGTTGAGTTGGGATTAATCCGAACGCAAGAACTGTTGGCTGCACGACGAATTGATGGAGGTGAGCAGTTCTTTACGCGCGCTTTTGATTTTGGTTATTCCAAAACGCCTGTAGAAACATTTGCTATTTGGGATCGTGATAAAATTTTACAGGATGTTGTTTTAGTGATCAGGAAATTTAAACCTGATGTGGTGATTACTCGATTCCCAACAACAGGTGAGGGAGGTCATGGTCATCATACTGCTTCTGCGATTTTAGCAGAAGAAGCAGTGGAAGCAGCTGCAGATCCTTCTAAATTTCCTGAGCAATTAGTAGTAACGGGTGGAGCTTGGAAGGTGAAAAGATTATTTTGGAACACCTTCAATTTTGGAGGAAACTCCACTATTCGCGAGGATCAATTAAAAATTGAAGTAGGGGGGTACAATCGCTTTATTGGTAAAAGCTACGGAGAGATTGCTGCTGAGAGCCGAAGCCAACATAAAAGCCAGGGTTTTGGAGTACCTGTTACAAGGGGTGAATCTTTTGAGTACTTTAAATTATTAAAGGGGCCGCCAGTCAAAAAAGATTTTTTTGAAGAAATTTCTGTTTCTTGGTCTGGACGCTATCAGCAGGTGCATATAGAGAAACTCATTGATAGTTTGCTAACGTATTATGATTGGGTACAACCAGAAAAGTCTACAGCTGGTTTATTAAAGTTATATGCTGAATTGAGTAAGGTGGCTGCAGATAACTGGAGTCAACAGAAGTTGCGCGAGGTCAAAGAATTATTATTAAAAGTAAATGGAATTTATCTTGAAGCTTCTACTTCTCAACCCTATACAGTAAGTGGAGATTCTTTGCAGGTTTATTGTTTGGCTATTGATCGGTTAGGCTCATCTGCTGTTTTGACAAAAATTTCAATTGGGGAGCATCTTGTTTTTGCAGGCGCACAACCATTAATGACAAATAAGGGATTTAATGTAGGGATTAAATTTCAGGTTTCTAATTCAATTCCAATCACTCAGCCCTATTGGTTAATGAAGCCACTGCAAAAAGGGTACTATGATGTCAATGATTTTTTACAAATTGGGAAGCCGGAGAATGATCCGGTGTTTGTTGCAATCATGCAGCTACAATGGGGTGGTCAGTTGATACCTTTCAATGTGCCTGTTCGATATAAGTTTACTGATCCCGTAAAAGGAGAGCTGCAATGGCCTTTGCTTGTGATGCCACCTGTTATTTTACATCCGGCGGATCAACTTAAGCTGCAACTTCCCTCGGGTCAAACCAAAGAAGATAAGGTTGAATTAACCGCCTTGTCAAATCGTGAAAATCTATCTCTTGGATTTACAACCTCTTTATTGAAAAAAGAATTTGCATCAGTTGATCGAATTAAAAAAGAGCAGCGAATGCAATTCAGCTATCCCTTAACTTCTTTTCAGAAAGTGGACACTGTTCGATTTACAGTTACTGATAGTAAAGGGACAATGGCTTTAGTTGATCGTTCAGAAATCCATTATGAACATATTCCGCCTCTTTATTATTTTAAGCCCGCACAGGTTGTGGTTCAGCCAATTGAAGTTAAAACGGCAGGCAAAAAAATTGGATATATACCAGGGGCAGGAGATAAAATTCCTGAGGCCTTGCAACGAATGGGGTATACAGTAACCTGGTTGGATGAGGCAGCACTGGCTAAGCAATCTCTTCAACGATTTGATGCAATTATAACAGGCGTTCGAGCTCACAATACACAGGAATGGTTAAATGGATATTATGATAAGTTGATGATGTATGTGGAGCAAGGTGGCAACTATATTGTTCAGTATAATACAAGTAATCAAATTGGTCCGGTCAAGGCTAGTATTGGTCCTTATCCCTTTGTGATTACGCGCACCCGGATCACCGATGAGAAAGCTGTTGTACGTTTTTTGAATTCGACGCATCCGGTATTTACTTTTCCAAATCAATTGGATGAGCATGATTTTGATGGATGGATTCAAGAGCGAAGTATTTATCATGGAGTGGATGCGGCCCGTAAATATGAGGCTTTGATTGAAATGGCTGATCCTGGGGAGAAAGCTGATACGGGGGCACTATTAGTGGCTAAAGTGGGAAAGGGTTGGTTTACCTATACGGGGCTTGTTTTATTTCGACAGCTTCCAGCAGGGGTGCCTGGCGCCTATCGGTTATTAGCAAATTTATTGGCACTGGGAAAATCTTCTAAAAACTAAATAATGGGTAAATCACAACAGCGATCTGATTGGGCTATGGGTATCGCTATTGCGCTTGGTCTCGTGATTGGAATTGCTATTAAAAGAGTTAGAATTGGCATTATGCTAGGACTTCTTTTGGGTGGGTTAATTGTATGGACGGGGTGGATCAGGCATAAAAGAAGAAGCCAAGAATAATTTTTAAACTACTTTCTTTCAATGAGTGTATTAGATTGGCTGGTATTGTGCACTACGCTTTGCGTGATCATTGTATATGGCTTATACAAGAGTAGATCTACAAAAGATTTAGATGGCTATTTTCTCTCCAATCGGAGTATGCAGTGGGGGTTGATTCTGCTTAGCATCATGGGTACGCAGGCTAGTGCGATAACCTTTTTGTCAGCACCTGGGCAGGCTTATACCGATGGAATGCGGTTTGTGCAATATTATTTTGGACTACCCTTTGCGATGATCGTTATTGCGCTATTTTTTGTTCCGGTGTATCACCGCTTGCAAGTATACACGGCCTATGAATATTTAGAAAATCGTTTTGATGGTAAAACGCGCGCGTTAACTTCTTTACTTTTTTTATTACAACGAGGACTCTCTACGGGTATTAGTGTATTTGCGCCTTCCATTATACTATCTTCTATTCTTGGTTGGGGCCTAACCTCAACAAGTGTTCTAATGGGGGGGCTATTGATTATTTACACCCTTTCTGGAGGAGCAAGGGCCGTTGCCTATACGCAGCAACTTCAATGGGTGATTATTTTTTTAGGGTTGGGATTAGCAGGTTGGATGGTGGTCAAGTTATTACCTGCTGGCATTGGGTTTACAGATGCATTACTCATTGGCGATAAGATGGGTAAGATGAATGTTATTTCTTCTGGCTTTAAAAAGGGCTCATTTGATTGGAGTGATCAATATAATATTTGGAGCGGTTTGATTGGTGGATTTTTTTTAGCACTTTCTTACTTTGGTACGGACCAAAGCCAGGTGGGACGCTATCTAACTGCGCAATCAATTAAGCAAAGCCAAATCGGATTACTCATGAATGGGCTTATAAAAGTTCCTTTACAGTTTTTAATCTTATTGGTAGGAGTTTTGGTCTTTTCGTTTTACCAATTTAACAGAGCCCCTCTTTTTTTTAATAGTGTTCCATTAGAGAAACTACGCTCAACTACTGGGTATAATGATTCATTACGCTCGCTTGAATATTCATTTGATCAGGTTGCTGCAAAAAAACAAAAAGTACTTGCCCTTTATGCCGCAGAAGAGGGATTTAGTGTGCCCCGCGGTAAGCAGTTGAAGTGGGTAGATAGTTTAAGACAATTACACCAGCAAAGTGATAGTTTGCGACGAAAAGTTAAATCGTGGATTGATCAAACGGGTCCAATAGGTTCTAGTAACGACACTAATTATATTTTTCTTCGTTTTGTAATGGACCACCTTCCCCATGGATTAGTGGGTTTATTGATAGCCATTATTTTTTTAGCCTCCTGGGGTAGTATTGCAGCTGCAATTAATTCGCTGGCAGCTTGTACGCTTGTGGATTTTCACAAGCGATATGCTTCCACTCCATTATCAGAACAAGCGGCTTTTAAGTGGTCAAGAGGATACACTTTATTGTGGGGGCTTTTTTGTATCGTGGTAGCCTTATTCACGTATAATATAGGAAATAGTCTTATTGAGGCAGTTAATATTTTGGGATCACTCTTTTATGGGGTGGTGCTTGGTATTTTTTTAGTAGCTCTGTTTTTACCAGCTATTAAAAGGGGTAGCATTGTTTTTTGGTCTGCATTGATTGCTGAGGCATTGGTGATACTTATATTTTATTGGAGTAAAACCGGGTTTTTAAAACTTGCATTTTTATGGTTGAATCCAATAGGTGCAGGGCTCGTAGTTATACTGAGTTTACTCGCGCATTTGTTTAGCAAAAGACGATTTGTGTGATAATAAAAAAGCCACCTTTTTGGAGGCGGCTTTTTTAAAATTGGGTAGTTTTTTATTTAAGATCAGCTAGAAGCTTCTCATTTAATTTAACATAGTCCATATTTTTTGCAGCCAGTGCCAGTTCTTTTGACTTTTCGGCTGCGGCTTTTGCTTCTGCTTTTTTACCCAATTTAGCTAAGCAGTTTGCCAATTGATGGTGTATCCAATAGGCTGAAGGAGTGGAAGCAACTGCTTTTTCAAACCAAGTTAGTGCCTGATTCAGGTCTTTACCGTTTTCCATATAATACATCGCTGCATTGTAATAAGGTGCTTTTTCACTTTGCATCGCTGTAGCAATTTGTTTCATGATTCGCGTATCTACATCAGTTTCTACTGTGAAGCTAACCTTAGTTTTGTCCCAGTATAAACCAATCTCACATTGGTTGGATTTAATATTATCAATAATAATTGAAAAATTTTCCATTTTGTTTTTGAAATCTATTGTTGCTGCATTTACACGAACAATATCCATGTCTTGCTTATAGGCAGCGGGACTGGTAACATCGGTTTGTTTGCTGATAATAATTGTCCAATTGTTTTTGTCGGGAATACTGAGCAAGCCATACTTTCCGGGAGCAATTTTTACGCCTCCAATGCTCACCTCATCACTAAATGTCAGGGTAGTAGCACTGTTTGCACCTGTTCTCCAAACATTTCCAAAAGGCACAAGATCACCAAATACCTTTCTGTCTTTTACAGCTGGTCTAGAAAAGGAAACCTCAATACTTCCTAATCCAAAATCCTGTTTGATAGTTTGAAGGGGGCTAGGAGCGGGGGTTTTTAATTGTGCTTGCCCAGCAGAAAATACCATTAATGAGAGGGCAAGAAATACAAGTTTTTTCATACGAATAATTTTTATTACTACAAAATTAGTGAATGCCCGTCAAAGCCAATTATTCCTTTTTGGCAAATCCGGGATGGAATTGTTGAAGGGTTTTTCGAAGAAATTCACGATCCAAATGCGTGTATATTTCTGTGGTTGTGATACTAGCATGCCCCAACATCTCTTGAACTGCTCGGAGATCTGCACCGCCCTCAATCAGATGAGTAGCAAACGAATGTCTGAACGTGTGAGGAGAAACTGTTTTGTTAATGCCGGCAGTTTTGGCCAGATTGCGGATAATATAAAAAATCATTATTCTTGAGAGGGGACCTCCTCTTTTATTTAAAAAAACGAAATCTTCTTTACCCTTCTGTGGTTGAATTTGTGTACGAGTAGTCTGTTTGTAAAGTTGTATATGTCGAATCGCACTATCTCCAATGGGTACTAGTCTTTCTTTATCTCCTTTTCCTCTCACTCTAACAAAGCCAAGATCTAAGTATAGTTTGGATAGTTGTAATTGAACGAGTTCGCTTACGCGAAGACCGCAACTATATAATGTTTCCAACATGGCTTTATTTCGGGGACCCTCTGGCTTGCTCAAATCGATTTGGGCAATCAGTTTTTCAATTTCCTCAAAACTCAGTGTGTCAGGTAAAATTCTTTTTCGTTTAGGCGCCTCCAGCAGGGTGGTTGGATCAGTTTGACTGATTTGCTCGAGTATACAATAACGATAAAATGATTTTATACCAGATAAAATCCGTGCTTGCGAACTAGAGGAGAAGCCCAACTCATGAATCCATTTTAAAAAAACACGCAGATCGGCAGGCTCTACTGCAGCGGGAGCTTTTTGTTCTTTATTGATCACAAGAAATCGAAGCAGTAATTCAACGTCTCTTATATAGGCTTGTACGGAATTATCTGAAAGAGACTTTTCCAGTTGTAGCCAAGCTTTAAATCCCTTTATAGAAGGCTCCCACATATGTATTACTCCAGAATAATTTTCTTTTCCTTTTCAATCCAGTCATTTCCAATTTTGATTCGTACCCAAATACGGTCTCTGGTTACGTTCACACTGTCAATGTGTTCGTGTAATGCGTCGTAGTCAATATCCAATTTTTGCCCAAAAGTCATCATTGCTTTTTTGCTTTCTATTGCATCTTCCACAAAAATATTTCCCCGATCTGTGTTTACAATCAGCCCTTCGGCAATTGAAAATTTAGGATCCATTGGATTGATGCCACTACTCTTTAAACTGAATGGCGTCTCTTTGTCGTAGGGTAGTTTTATCTGAAAGCCTCTTCCGGTAAGACAGTCGTTAAATAAAACCCAGGCATATTTGTTCTCATTAAATTGGGCACGTACAAAATCTTTGTTGATTTTGATGGAGGCTCCAATAAGGTAAGAGAATCCAATTTTTCGGTTTGTTCCAAGTCCGTCATAACTCCAAGTCAGGGTATCCGGATTACAATTTGCAATGGATATCTTAACGGTAGGATTACTTTGATGCGTTCCTGTAAATGTAATGGTTTCAGTGTTACAGCTCGTGTCGCAAAATGTAGGGGGAGGAGACGAGAACCAGCTACAGGAAGAGATAAAGATAAAAGGTAGGCTTAAGCTGAGTAGTAAGAGGAGTCGCTTCATGGCACTTGTTTCCTCAAATTTAATTGCTTTGATTGATTATCTTCGCGGGCCATGAAAAACAAGAAATTATTTTCTCTTCGATCGTTTATTGCAAAAGGGAATAAAGAAAGTAGAAGGATGCGCATTTTTTTGACCAAGTTGGAAAAACAAAAGCCGTCGGGCATCAATAAAAAAATTGGGAAATGGGAAAAGGAAGTGTGGAAAGAGGTAGACTGTCTCTCCTGTGCTAATTGTTGTAAGACAATGTCACCCACTTATACAGTAAGGGATTTAAAACGAATTTCGAAACATTTCGGAATGACGGTTACTGCGTTTAAGAAAAAATGGCTTCACAGGGAGCGCGCTGGTGACAGGGACTGGATAAATAAAAGTACGCCTTGTCAGTTTCTGAGTAAAAAGGATAATAAGTGTTCTATTTACACTATCCGCCCTGCAGACTGTTCGGGTTTCCCACACCTTACAAAGGATTTTCAGGATTTTGTCCATATACATCACCAAAATGTAGTCAGTTGTCCAGCTACCTTTGTTTTGGTTGAAAAAATGATGGCTGATTATCAAAAATAGACATCCGAAAATAGTTCTATGATCGGTTCTTGCTTGGGAACTAAGGTTACAGCAACGATATCATATTGCACCCATTTGTATTTTTTGTGGATCGCCAGAAATGATTGCGACGCACGTTGAAAATGGATGAATTTTTTATAATTCACACTTAATTCTGGGCCTCCGCAACGCGTAGTTGTTCTTGTTTTTACCTCGATAAAATGAATGAATTCATTATGAAGAGCAATAAGGTCAATTTCAAGTTTACCCATTCGCCAATTTCTATATAAGACAATATAGCCCTGCTCTGAGAGCCAGTTTGCAGCCAGGATCTCTCCCTTTTTTCCTGTTTCAATATGAGACGTCATCCATTAACTTTACGATAAGTATAATAGATTCGCTGTATGAGTTCAATACATTTAGTTAGAGGGGTGGTTAAACATTATGATTGGGGCGGCCATCATTTTTTGCCGGCCATATTAAATAGTGAGGATACGCAGAAGCCCTATGCCGAGTATTGGATGGGAACGCATCCTCAAGGCATTTCTCAACTCGAAAATGTGGATGGTTCTATTTTTTCTTTAAAAGATAAAATAAGCAACCTGAGCTTTTTACTGAAAGTATTGGATGTTAGGGATATGTTGTCCATTCAGGTACATCCCACTAAATCGGCTGCTAAAATTGAGTTTGAACGAGAAAATAAAGAAGGAATTGATTTATCAGCCCCTACTCGCAATTATAAAGACGATAATCATAAGCCTGAGCTGATGGTTGCACTCAGCTCTTTCTGGTTATTACATGGGTTTAAAGTAGAGCGACAGCTGAAGGAAACCTTGAAATCGGTAAGTGAGTTTTCTAGCTTACTACCGGTTTGGGAAAGCGGAGGAAATGAGGCCCTTTACAAGTATGTTATGAATCTGTCGCAACAGGAGTCAGATCAACTTTTGTTGCCTTTACTCGAGAGACTATCCAGCCAGTATCAAAAGGGAGCATTACCAAAAAGCTCACCTGATTTTTGGGCCGCCAGAGCGGGGGAGATGTATTGTAAAAATGGGCATGCTGACAGGGGAATTTTTTCGATCTACTTCTTTAATCTCGTACACCTTAATCCTGGCGAGGCAGTGTTTCAGAACGCTGGAATTCCTCATGCTTACCTGGAAGGGCAGAATGTTGAAATTATGGCCAACTCTGACAATGTTTTAAGAGGGGGCCTTACATACAAGCATGTTGATGTTCCTGAGCTGATGAAACACACGCGTTGTGAGGGTATCATTCCCCAACGATTGTTACCCCAAAAAAAGGACGAACCTGTCCAATGGTTTGAAACGCCTGTAACTGATTTTCGCTTGGGAGTACTGTCGCTGGAGGGGGGCTTAAAAAAGGAATTGCAAAAGCAACAGCCCTGTTTTTTACTAAGCTTGAGTGGAACTGTGGAGTTAATCAGTGGAGGAACGCAACTTACACTTAAACAAGGCCAGATTGCTGCCTTTTGGGATGGGTCAGTACCCTTAACAATTTCCTCACTTTCAAAGGCAGTGGTTTATGTTGCTACAAGTGGTATCCACACTAGTTGATAATTAACTGAACGAGTTTCTTCAATTCAATTAAATTTGCCTCACAACACCTGAAACAATTTTCTCATGAATAACATTCTTAAGTCGGCCCTTTTTGCAACTCTTTTAGTATTGGTTACTACGACTTGTAAATATTTTTTTGGACCTGAAATTGCACTTTCTGGTTTTTCTCCAGTTATTGCTATTGCTTTGTTTTCTGGCTTTGTGATACGTCAAAAAGAATGGTTATTCTTCTTTTCGCTTACTTCTTTATTTGTCAGTGACTTGGCTATTGAATTGCTATATCAAAATGGATTATTTGATTATGCGGGCGTGTATGCAGGGCAATGGAAAAATTATGCCTTATTGCTTTCTATCACATTTGTCGGTTATTTATTTAAAGGGCGCACGGTAAAAGGGATTTTTGCAGGGGCTTTCTCAGGGGCTACACTTTTCTTTTTACTCTCCAATGGAATGGTTTGGTTGTACTCTTCCGAGGCTATTTATAGTAAGGACTTGGCTGGATTGGCTACTTGTTACATGGCTGGATTGCCCTTTTATAAAAATTCAGTGCTGTCAGCACTGGTTTTTTTACCCGGTGTGCTTTTCGTTTACAATTATTTATCTCTGCGCAAAAAGGCTATCATTCTAGCCTAATCGGTTACGTAAACTTTTACGTTTCTTTTTCTCGTTCGTAAATGTGGTCTGATATTTTTTTTCCATGGATAGCAGCATTGGTTGCCAATTCATCACATTTGTTGTTGTAAGGATTGTCTGCATGACCTTTTATCCATTTAAATGTAACGTGGTGTAACTGGAGTAATGTATGTAGCTCCCTCCAGAGATCTGGATTTTTTTTACCTCCTTTGAAATTAGTGGTGATCCATTTTTTTAGCCAGCCCTCTTTTATTGCCTTTACTACATATTGGCTATCGGAGTAAACAGTAACATGTAGCCCTTTTTTTTTCAAGGCTTTGAGCCCTTCAATTACAGCCATTAATTCCATCCGATTGTTGGTGGTGAAATGAAAGCCCTGCGCTAATTCTCGATTATGTGTCCCGTATTTCAAAATGACTCCATAGCCCCCGGGCCCAGGGTTTCCTCTGGAAGAACCATCGGTATAAATCACAACATGATCGCTAGTCATACTTATACTTGAAACACACCGGTTTGAAAGGGAGGAATAGTTGGATTTTCATTAGCCGCTGCGATACCTTGGGCAAGAATTTCTCTTGTGTCTGCAGGATCAATGATATCATCAACCCACAACCTGGCTGCCGCATAAAGTGGGTTCATCTGTTCCTCGTATTTTTTTTGAATCGTTGCGAGTAAATCTTTTTCTGTTGCTGGGTCTACTTCCTTGCCCTTTGCTTTTTGTGAAGCTACTTCGATTTGTAGAAGTGTTTTAGCTGCTGACTCTCCACCCATCACTGCAATTTTTGCCGTTGGCCAGGCAACTATTAAACGAGGGTCGTACGCTTTTCCGCAAAGCGCATAATTTCCTGCACCAAAAGAATTTCCGATAATCACAGTAAACTTGGGAACCACTGAATTGGCCACTGCATTGACCAGTTTTGCCCCGTCCTTAATGATGCCGGATTGTTCACTACGGCTTCCTACCATGAATCCAGTTACATCTTGAAAAAATACAAGCGGTATTTTCTTTTGATTGCAATTCATGATAAAACGGGCTGCTTTATCGGCGCCATCGTTATAGATTACACCCCCCATCTGCATTTCGCCTCTACCGCTTTTTACAATTTTTCGTTGATTGGCTACAATTCCTACTGCCCATCCTTCAATGCGCGCATACCCACACACCATAGTTTTTCCATAGTCTAGTTTATAAGGCTGAAAACTATCCTTGTCTACAATGCACGATAAAAGCTCATAGGTGTCATAGGGTTTTCCCTCTCTTGGAAAGAGGCCATATATGAAAGTAGGATCTTTATCGGGTGCTTGTGCCTTGATTCGACTAAAGCCCGCTTTTGGTTTGTCGGCAAAAAGCCCAACTAGCTTTCTAATATGATTTAAACACTCTTCTTCAGTTTTGAATGTAGCATCCGCAGTACCGCTGATGTTTGCATGCATTTGAGCGCCTCCCAAACTATCATTATCTATATCTTCACCAATAGCTGCTTTAACCAAATAGGAGCCTGCTAAAAATACGGAGCCATTTCCTTCAACCATTAATGTTTCGTCGCTCATAATGGGCAAATATGCTCCTCCTGCTACACAGGCTCCCATCACTGCAGCAATCTGCGGGATTCCCATTGCGCTTATTTTGGCATTGTTCCTAAAGATTCTACCAAAGTGTTCTTTATCGGGAAATATTTCGTCTTGAAGGGGAAGAAACACGCCTGCACTATCCACCAGATAAATAATTGGCAGGTGATTCTCCATGGCAATTTCCTGTAATCGAAGATTCTTTTTACCCGTGATAGGAAACCAGGCTCCTGCCTTGACCGTTTGATCATTGGCCACTACCACACATTGCTTACCACTGATATAGCCAATGCCCGCTACTGTTCCCCCTGCGGGGCATCCACCAAATTCGGGGTAGAGGCCGTGTCCGACAAACTTGCCGATTTCAATAAAGGGAGCATTTTTGTCTAGTAGATAGTCGAGTCGCTCCCGTGCTGTCTTTTTATTTTTTTCGTGTTGTTTGTCTATTGACTTCTTACCCCCGCCTAACTCAATTTGTTCTGCAGTTTGTCTTAGCTGACTAACTAAATTTCGTAGGTGGTCTTCGTTTTTATTGAATTCAATATCCACGTTAAATACTTTATTTTGGTTTGACAGCGTCGGTTTCGTATTTCATTTCTATATCACGAAGTACTGTAAATAGTCTTTCATTGATGGGCGCTTCAGTTCTTTCAAATCCACCATAATAAGCAGGGATCGTTGATTGAATATACTTGTAGTAGTTATCCTGCTGTTGTAAATCTGTTAGAATGGCTTTTTTCACCTTAGTAGCAAGCTCAGTCATTCCTGCTTTGTAGGCTGCTTCTAAATAAATCAATGCTGTTTGATTATGACTATTATATCTGCTTACCATGGCATAGGGGAGTGAAGCTGGTGTAATTGAATTTTCAATTTTCTCCATAATCTTTTTAGCTTCTTCTTTTCGACCTGCATCAGCAAGGTTTCCGGCTGTCTCTGCATACACAGAACGTATATTGAGTAAGTGTCTTCTATTTTCTTCATCAAAATAGATTCCTTTTTTCTCTGCGCCACCAAATCTGAATTTCTCCATTAGGTTTTTGTACATCACATCGAGGTTATTGTCTCGGAGCGTTGTTCCACCTAATCCATTCGAGCGCATGGATTGATCTGCAATCCAGTTCATTTGAGAAAAACGAGGGAGTACAGGAACTAAGCGGTAGGAGAGACCTTCTTTGCGTAAATAAGGACCAAAACCTAATTCACCCATGGGAGAAGTGAAATAGATAGGACGTTTCCATTGATTGGCTGCAATAATGTTTAATATAATCAAATCGTTTTTGAGCAGTGCTCTTTTGGGAAGTTCAATACCCAAAGCAGGTAAAATACTATCGCCAGCAACTGCAGTTCCATTTTGTAAAACAACAGAGCGGTCAACAGGTACAGTTACACGGCTAACTGGCATTATGTTCAACGGCTCTCCTCTGGAATTATCCATCCGGGCAGGGTCGTCGCTGCCTACATAACTGTTCATTACGTCATAAAGATCGTAATAGGCTTCTTGATCAATTCCGCTAACTGGATTGTAGAGAACATAGTTTCTTTTATTACCCTCAATCTTTGCAGCTGGCCAAATCATGTCAATTGAATCTGCATCATTGATTTTGTAACGAAGCTGATTGATATACCAGTCAATTCCCAATAAGCTATTATTGACAACTCGAACATCTGTGCGAATTCCTTCTACTTCTTGCGCATACCATAAAGGGTAGGTGTCATTATCCCCAAAGGAAAATAAGATGGCATTGGGTGCACAACTCTCCAGATAATCTCTTGCCATGTCAGGAGCAGTGGTTTTATTGCTTCGATCATGATCATCCCAAGTTTGATAGCCCATCCAAATGGGAACTAATAGACAAATCCAAAGTGCCAGTCCGGCAACGATTGATTCATTTTTGCCCTGGCCACTTATTTTTTGTATCAAGAATGGTATGGCAATAGTTAGCCCTATCCCCATCGCACCAGCAGCAAGCGAGGTAATCATAGCGCCATCTCCGTTACCAGGGAAACAACTCATAAAAGTGACCAAAAATGCCAATGAGCCTGTATAGATCAATAAGTCTTTAAAACTTGCCTTTTCTAATTTTTCTTTTGCGAGTTGAGCAAATGTGATAACGGCAAGTCCAATCCAAATTGCAAAAGCATAAAAGGATCCAACATAAGCGTAGTCACGTTCACGAGGCTGGTTGCCGGGCTGATTTAGGTAGAGCACTACCGCAATTCCTGTAAAGAAGAAAAGTAGAAAACTGACTATCCAGTCTTTTCTATTCTTTAAATATTGATAAACACAGCCAATAATACCAAGTAAGAAGGGGAGTAAAAAGAAGCGATTATGCGCTGCATTTTTTTTAATGCTATCAGGTAAACGGGATTGGTCTCCTAATCTGCTATCATCAATAAATCCAATTCCGCTTACCCAATTTCCGTCACGTTTATTACCTAGACCCTGAACGTCATTTTGTTTACCTGCAAAATTCCACATGAAATATCGCCAGTACATTAAACTCATTTGATAACTGAAAAACCAGTTGATATTATCCTTATAGGTTGGAGATTGATAATTTCCAGTTTGTGGATCTTGTTCAAGACCTAACCATTCGGCATAGAATTGCGCGTGGTATTGGTCATCACTGGAGTCCCAAACACGGGGGAATAATTGTTTAACGTCGCTTGTGTAGTTGTAATCTTTTGTGCGACCGATCGGAATATAACTATCCTTACCCTTCAGATACTTCATTTCGCTTTCCACAAAAGGTTGGTCTTGCACTAAATCTTTAGACGGGTCAGCAGCAAAATGTGGGCCGTATACCAATGGGGCACTACCATATTGTTCACGGCTTAAATAATAAACCAAACTAATGGGATTGTCCACATTATTCATGTCAATGCCCGGATTGGCTGTAGAGCGAATTAAGGCTGTGAAATACATAAAGTATCCCAACAAAATAAACGAGTAACACCAGAGGGAAAGTTTTAAAATTCGAAGAGAGGACGGTTTTAAGAAATAACCAACCGCTGCAGCAGCAGCAATTACTATAACAAGCGGAAGAAATTTAATACCATCTCCAGGAACAATCACAAAGGGTAATGCTAGTAAAAGAAGAAAACCAATCAGCCAGCTAATAATTTTTGTAGAAGAAAATTTAGAAACAGAGAAACTAAGACCGACAATAACTAGTAACGTTAGGGCAACAAAATAAAATGCAAATCCATAGAAGAATGGAAGTTTCAGATTGTTGACAAAAAAGATATCTACTAAGCCAGCTGCTTTCATGGAGTACTGAATAACGCCAACCTGTACAAGACCAGTTATTGCACATCCAATTAGGAATGCGTAGATCGCACCCTTGGTGGTAACAGCATACCTGCGATAGTAATAGATCATTACGATTGCAGGTATGGTCAATAAGTTAAGCAGGTGAACGCCAATGGAGAGACCCATCATGAAAAAGAAGAATACAATCCAACGATCCGCCCTTAATCTTTCTGCAGGATTGTTGCCTGCTTTTTCATCCGCTTGTTCCCATTTCAACATGGCCCAAAAGACAAGCGCTGTGAAAAAAGAAGAGAGTGCATACACTTCACCTTCTACCGCACTGAACCAAAACGAGTCAGAAAATGTATAGGCTAGCGCTCCCACAATTCCAGCGCCCATGATGGTTGTTACTTGTGATTGGGTTAACTGATCCTCTTTAACGGCATAAAGTTTTCTTCCAAAATGGGTGATGCTCCAAAACAAAAATAGAATCGTAGCCGCACTGGCCAGTGCACTCATGAAATTGACAGCACTTCCGGCTGCAACAGATTCGTCACCAAAAAGGATAATAAAAAAACGACCTAACAAAACAAATAAGGGAGCACCTGGGGGGTGAGGGAGTTGAAGGCCCTTGGCGCTCGCAATAAACTCACCAGTATCCCATAAACTACCGCGGGCTTCTCTGGTCAAGACATAGGTTGTCAGTGCAATCAAAAAAATCACCCAGCCGGTCCAATTGTTTTGTTTTCTAAAATTCATCTTCACATAATTTGAGGTCTGACAAAATTAGGATTTAGCGGGGCAAAATGCCCTTTAATCCTTGATTTAATGTAGCTTTTTACTGAAAGTAAACTCGTATAGTTTGATAGGCCAGTTGCCCCTGACGAATTTTCTCAGAATATCCTTTGAGGCCAAATAATCCGGCTGCATTTCCCTTGTTAATGGCTATCTCTAAATAGCCGGCACTATTAAAAAGTGCAAGTTTTTCTCCTTCTGCTACATCTGCATAATTTTCACTCAATTGATCAATGGTTTCATCTCCTCTGAAAACTATTTTGAATCCTCTTCCTTTTCTGTTCTCTTCGAATTGCTCCCGATTTATATTTACAATTACATTCTCAAAACTGTCAATAAAAATAATCTGGCCCTCGATGAATTGTTGTTCGATGATTGGTTGCAAATGTTTTTTCTCTACAAAATTGATCTCCTCTGCACCAACCTCTTTGATCGAAGTACCTTGATCTAGTTTGTTAATCACAAGTCCCATCGACTCCGTAATCTGTAGGGTTGTTTTTGTAATAGTGGGGTCCATCGATATCCCCACTACCATTTCGGGAGTGCCTTCTAAAATCATACTCAGTAAACCGTTATTTGCACAGAGAAAATATTGATTTTGATGAAAGGCTAAAACAAGATGATTGGACGGGTTGGCAAAAAGATCTACGAGTATTACATGAAAGGTGTGGGAAGGGAAATGTTGAATCGCACTTCTGCACACATAAGAGGCTTGTGGATAATTAAATGGAGGGATTGCATGAGAGATATCGATGATTTGCGCATTTGGGATTAATCGCAATAGCTGCGCTTTTATGGCGCCTACTAAATAGTCCGGGCTTCCTATGTCTGATGTAAGCGTGATGAGCGCCATAAATTATTTGATCAGTTTACCCCCTTTAAAGAAAAAGCGATATACCAGCTTATCTGCCCAGGCAGGAAAGAACCTATTCATAAAAACCGTCCTCTTACCCGTAAAAGTTAACACAAGTGTTCTTTTCTTTTTTGCGATAGCATTGAGAATATGTTTTGCGCATTCATCCGCAGACATCATTTTGTCCTCATCCATTGATGTTTCGCCATGCGCCTCTGCGTTTTTGTCCAACGCAGCATGTCTGATATTTGACGTGGTAAATCCAGGGCATACCCACATTACGTGCACACCATCATCGATCAATTCAGTTCGAATGGATTCTAAAAAGCCCTGCAAAGCAAATTTGCTGGCAGAATAGCCGCTTCTTCCCGGCAAACCTCTATAGCCTGCAATCGAAGAAACGCCTACGATTGTTCCTTTACTTTTAATAAGTGAAGCGAGAGCATAACGGGTGCAAAATACCACACCCATTAGGTTTATGTCCATTACTTTTTTAATCACCTCGGTTGTTGCATCTTTTAATAGGGCACGCATGGAAATGCCTGCATTATTGATTAAAATGTCAATCCCACCAAATACATTGATTGTGCTTTCAATAAATTGTTTGCAGTGGTTTTCGGAGCTAACATCCGCAACCATCGTATGGAGACTACTACTGGAAAATTCTTTTTGTAATTGATACAGTTTATCATGATTGCGGCCACAGGTAGATACCAGCGCTCCTTGTGAGAGTAGAATCTTTACCAGTGCACGACCAATGCCATCCGTTCCTCCAGTAACGACCACAACTTTTTTCCTAAAAAAATCAAGTGTATGCATACCTGTACAAACCTACTTTAAAATTGAAGAAAAAGAGTTGATAATTCCCTGTAAAAAGTTTTGGTGTAAAGGGTTGGGAGACTTATTTTTGCACTCCCAAAATTGGTTGATCTCGTAGCTCAGTTGGTAGAGCACAACACTTTTAATGTTGGGGCCCTGGGTTCGAGTCCCAGCGGGATCACAAAAAAGCCGTCGAAAGACGGCTTTTTTTATTGGGGTTGGATTGCTTTTTGAAGTGTAGCCATCACGTCTTTCCGGATCATCTTTTCGGCCAGTTTCAGCATATTCAAAAAGGCCTTTTCGCCAGAAATTCCGTGGCCAATTATGACGGGTTTCGCTATGCCTAAAATGGGGGTTCCTCCGTAATCTTCGAAATTAAATCGGTCAAAATAGGCGTTGTTGATTTTTTCGGAACGGGCTATATCGTAGATAGATTCTGCCATTTTTAAAATGATGTTTCCTGTAAAACCATCACAGACCATCACGTCAGCTTTTTCGTCAAGTATATCTCGACCTTCAATGTTGCCAATAAAATTGATTTGTTCATTGGCTTTTAAAAGGGGGTAAGTGGCTTGAGCCAGTTGATTTCCTTTTCCTTCCTCTTCTCCCACGTTAATTAAACCGGTTCGTGGATTGTCAATTCCCAGAATTTCTTTGGCGTAAACCGTGCCCATCATAGCAAATTGATTTAATTGCTCGGGCTTGCAATCTGCATTTAAACCTACGTCTAGTAATAATCCAGTTTGACCATTCCGCTTGGGAATAAGGGTAGAAATAGTGGGGCGTAGCAGGCCTTCCAACGGTTTAATGCTAAAGTGAGTTCCCACTAGCATAGCGCCCGTGTTTCCGGCGCTTATAAATGCATCTATTTTGTTTTTTGCCAGCAGGGCAAATCCTTTTGCGATGGATGAATTGGGTTTTTCTTTTAATGCTTTGGTAGGGTGCTCGTGCATCCCAATCACCTCTTCTGCATGTTGCAATTGAACGAGTGCAGGATTGATTTGATGGGCTTCCAATAAGGGATTTAATTGCTTTTCATCACCCACCAAACAAAGAGGAAGTGGGGAGGATGTTTCCAAATAAGATTTTACTCCTTTAATAGCTTCTGCAGGGGCGTAGTCTCCGCCCATCATATCAATTCCAATTACCATAACATGTATTAAATGAGAAATTCCAAATCCAGCAAAATAGGGCAATGCTGAATTTGGAATTAGGTTGGATAAAAATGGTGTTACGCTTTAAGTGGAGCCTTTTCAGCCACTAATTTTCCTTTGTAATACAACTTGCCTTCGCTTACATGTGCGCGGTGACGCAAATGTGTTTCACCAGTTGCACCATCTAGAGAAAGTGTGGTTGCAGCTGCTTTATAGTGAGTACGGCGTTTTGCACTTCTTTGCTGGCTGTGGCGTCGTTTAGGATTTGGCATATGTTATTTTTTATTCAGTTATGATAAGTCTTTAAATTGATCGAGTCCTTTCCAAATAGGATTTTTTTCAGGAAGGGTTGGTGTTTCTTTTTCTAATTTGTTCAGCATTTCTCGCGCTGATTTATTACAAAAAGGACCATCCATTTTTTCAAACCCACAGGATTTTTGCATGGGGAGACACAGGATGATGAACTCGTAAATCCATTCCTCAATATTGAGATGACTTTCTCCTCGCCCTATATAAAACACATCAGGGTCATCTTCTTGTTCGTTCATCAGCTCGGGTTCTTCGACCATTTTTACTGTGATCTTGAATTCATCCCATAGATCCAGTAAAAGATTTCCATTACAACGGTCGCAGGTAACTTCTAGCTTCCCCCCAATTTCAAAGGTGAGTAGCATAAAGCTGCTTTGCTTGTCAAACGTAAGTTTTACGTTTGCATTGCAATTGCGAAAATCCTGATCCTGAAAAGAAACAAAGAACTTGTCGCTGATGGCGTAGTTGAATTTGTGCGTACCCGGCTTTAATCCAACAAAGGCAATATCGTATACCCGGTTACGATCCATGTTACTACTTTTCAGCGGACGCAAAGGTAAGATAAAGTTTTGATTCTATACTGGTAATTTTCGCTACTTTTAAGCTACCTATTATTTTATAATCTGTTGGTAATGAGCCTTCTAAAATCCTGGCAACTACGTGCTCGTCTTACTCATTTGTTCGAACGTGCCATGAAAAACTGGGCGTGGATTCTATTAATTGTTGGAGCTCTTTTTGTTCGGGTTTTGGCAACGCAGAAAGATTGGGTAGAGAACAACTATACCCATGGCATTTACCCTCTTATCTCACGTATACAACGATATCTGTTTGGTTGGTTGCCTTTAAGTATCGGAGATTGGATTTACGGGGCATTGTCGGTGATTATTTTGTTAAAGACGGCATGGTTTTTTCGAGACCTGGTCTTAAAAAAAATTAACCGTGCAACCCTTGTTTCCGGCTTACAACAACTCATTTTTTTCTTTTTGTTTGTTTATGTTTTCTTTAATCTGGGGTGGGGATTAAATTATAATCGACAAGGCATTGCAAAGCAACTCTCTTTACAGACGGATTCTTTTTCTGTTAATCAGCTTGACACGCTAACTCGTTTCTTGTTGCAACGCGCTAATTACTTTAGGTCGCAGGAGCAAAAAGGGATTCGGCAGCAGTTGAAACGCAAAAAAAATCTATTTCTTCAAGCTCAAATTTCTTTTGATTCGGCAGCTATTCAGTTTCCCTTTTTAAAAATGCAAGCTCCATCCATCAAGCCTTCACTTTATAGTTATATGGGAAATTATTTAGGATTTCAAGGCTATTATAATCCATTTACCGGAGAGGGACAGGTCAATACAACTATTCCCATTTTTGTGCAGCCATTTGTAACTACACATGAGATGGCGCATCAAATTGGTTTTGCAAAAGAGAGTGAAGCCAATTTTGTTGGGTATTTGGTTTGCAGAAAATCTCCTAATTTATTTTTTCGTTATTCTGCATATCTTGATATGTACTTGTATGCACATGGATTGTTATATCAATTGGATTCCACGCGTGCAACAAGCATTAACTCTAGCCTATCAAAACTAGTGGCAAAAGATATTCTAGCTTTGAAACAGTTCTATCAACGCTATAAAAATCCTCTCGAAGATTGGATTATGGTAGGGTACGATTATTTTTTACAAGCCAACCAGCAGCCACAAGGAAAGTATAGTTATGGGCAGGTAACAGGATGGTTACTTGCCTGGGTGCGAAAGGAGGGCTGGGATGCTTTATGATAATCAGAATTTATTCTTCCACATCATACTCTCAACCGGTTTATCAGGTTGGTTGCTGTACTTGGAATTTTTCTTTTGGTTGTAAGAAACTTGGATAGGGCCTTCTACTGGAAAATAGATTAGCTGACCAATGGGCATTCCTTTATAAATTTTCACCGGTTGTTTTACTGAAATCTCAAGTGTCCAGTGGCCGCAAAATCCAACATCTCCTTTGCCTGCAGTGGCATGAATATCTATACCCAACCGACCAGTAGACGATTTGCCTTCTAAAAAAGGTACATGGGCATGTGTCTCGGTGTATTCTTCTGTTACGCCGAGATAAAAAATGTGTGGATAGAGTACAATGCCTTCATCAGGTATTTCAAAATAATCAATTTGGTTATGTTTTTTGGCGTCAATCATATGTTCTTTATAGGTAGCCAACGTTTTTCCCAAATGGATATCGTAGGAATTGCTGCCTAAGCACTCTCTATTGTAGGGTGAAATCTTGATTGTTCCTTTTTCCATTTCCTCCAGGATTCGAGTATCAGAGAGAATCATAGTTGTATATTCGTTTTGATTTACGGCAAATTAATCAGGAATTACTCCACCATGCCGATTATTTTTCAACAGCAATTAAGTTCCGGGGCCTGCATGGCCGTTTGGAAAATTACCGAGCCCCTTCATTTTTTTGAGGTAAAGCTTTTGCCCGCACGTGTTGTTGCGCACGATGAGGTTAAAAAAAGACATTTGGCAGCTCGGCTTACTCTCCAGCATTTAGAGCCTGGGCTTAATTTATCAACAATAAAAGTGACTGAATCTGGAAAGCCTTTTTTTGAGGGTGAAAATGTTTTTTTCTCATTATCTCATACTGATCAATATGCTGCTGCACTTTTATCCAGGACAAACCAGGTGGGGGTAGACATTGAAGGAGTGGGAGAGCGAATCTTTAGGATTCGACATAAATACCTGGGTGATACTGAGCAAGATTTGTTACAAAACGTATTGAATTTGCCGACTCTTCAGGAGGGAAGTGATGCCGCAAAATGGTTAACACGCTGCTGGTCCGCAAAGGAATCAATTTACAAGTGGTGCGGACAATTGGGAATCGATTTTATAAAAGACATCTCACTTGCTGCCATTGATCCAGCCGCGCAAGTGATGCATTTTAACTTTACTCCTACCGGTGGAGGATTGAAAATAAATTATCGATCAATAGAACAAATGGAGCTCACTTGGATTGAAAATTAATCTTCTTCGCTATCCGTACTTTCTTCTAGCAGGTTCAGATTAACATCAGCTCCTGAAATACCCTCAATAGATCCTCTGATATGAGCAGCATTTAAAAGTACTTTTTCTAATTGCTTTTCTCTGGACTTCCACAATTTCTCCATAGCATCTCTTTCCTTTTGAATGGAAAGTTTCATACTCATAAAGCCTTCGCGGATTGCTTGCCACTGTTCTGCAAATTCTCGGCTAATTAAATAATTGTACAGAAGCTGCATTTTATCCCCTTTGTTTTCCTGATTTCTGGCAGCATAGGAGATGCGAATTAATGCATCACGTAGTAGATGTACAATGGCTTTTACTTCGGCAAAGGAGCAAATCCAGACACCTTCTTTTTCGCCAAATCGATCCATGTCCTTTGGGAGGGCTTGGGTGACTAATACGGCAACATCTGCTCCTTGGCTACGCATATCAGACTTTAGTTTTTCAATCCACTCCGGTGAAAAGTCTTTAGTACGTTTACTTTCAAAAATAATTTTACCGCATTCCTGCGCAACTTTGTTTCGCACAGTTTGTATACAATCTGCTCCTTTTACGCCTTTCCCCACTTCTTCGACGGTATCAAAAGGAAAGGCAGATTTGAGTAAATCTTCCAGTAATAATTCTTGTGCTTCTCCCTGCGATTGCATACTACCTTGTTCCGCTTTTCGTTTCATTTCTTCGGCTAACTTCCGTTGTGCTTCTAATTTTTCTTCCATTTCTCTAATTCGAAGCTGAAACTCGGTTTCTTTAGCGGCAATGCGTTGTTCTTCTAGTTTTCGAAGGTCGCCTACTAGCTTTTCTCTTTCTTCATGTAGTTGCTTTTGTAGGGAGAGTTCTAGTTCCTCCTCTTTTAATTTTAGTTCTTGTTCTTTGCGTAGAAAATCTAATTGTTGCTGGCGTGCTTCTTTTAGTTTTTCTTCATTGGTTTTGTTTGCCTGCTCTAAAACAATCATTTTATTCTCATATTCTTCCGCAACTGATTTGCGTGTGGATTCTTCCAAACTTTCTTTTATCCGTTTTTTTTCTTCTTCTATTTTGAGTTGGTATTCTTCTGCCTTTTTTTTCTGCCATTCGGCGGCTTTGTTTCGTAATTCTTTTTCCACCTCCTCACGGATAGCGTCATTGGGTGCAAATGAATGGCCGCAATTGGGGCATTTTATTTCGGTAGACATTGGAGACTTGCTTACTGCGAAAGTAATTTATATTGGAATTGAATAATCGGAATAAAAAAGGCGACCCTGGAAAGGATCGCCTTTTGTTTGTGCCCCGGATCGGAGTTGAACCGATACGGCCATTGCTGGCCACAGGATTTTAAGTCCTGCGTGTCTACCAATTTCACCACCAGGGCTTTGGTAAAAAAAATCCCCTCTTTTTTTATGAGAGAGGATTCTCAGAGCGGAAGACCGGGCTCGAACCGGCCACCCCGACCTTGGCAAGGTCGTGCTCTACCAAATGAGCTACTTCCGCGTAAAAGAACTAATCCCATCTTTTGGATGGGGCACAAAATTAAGGGATTGTGCAATATCAAAAAAGCCTTGCTTCTTACTTGTATTTTGGGGTATAAAGCGTGCTTTCCTGAACAGGCACATCAATTTTTTCGTACTTCTTGGTATAGAGCATTGAACAGGTTCCAAAGAGAAAAGCAACTAAACAACCCACTTGTAAATAGAACAGAAATCCGGATGAAGTTACCCAGCTATTTGTAAAATCTGACTGCTGGATTTTTTCGAGCTCCTGTTGGTATTCTTGTTGTGCGTTCATGGAATGCAATTTGAATTGCAAAAATAGGATTTCGGCTAAAAATAACAGGACTCTTTTGCAACTATTTCTGAAAATTTTCGCTTCTTTTTAAAGTAATACTGCCATAGGATCGATCCGGAATAAACGCCTGCCAAAGGTTTGTTGTGATTTTGTTGAGTCCTTTTTCTGATTAAGTTCGGCATCCGCCCCATCACGGCAAAATGCGCACGGGCTACTGCCCACCAATAGCCGGGATCTCCGCTAAATAAGCCCTTGTAAGCGGCGAGTGCATCCAATAAAAACCGAATTGGTAGTACAAGGAGTAGTTTCCCAATGGGAAGGTTCTTGACTAGCATTGACAAATTGTTTCTGTAATTAAGAAACGTCTTTTGCGAATTTCCAGTTGGCAACGTACTTCCGCCCACATGCCAAACTACAGAGGAGGGGCAAGAAAAAATCTTTTTACCACGTAATTGTAATCGCCAGCAAAGATCAATTTCCTCTTGATGAGCAAAAAAATCTGCATCCAGGCCATTGCAGTCATGAAAATCTTTGGCGCGAACAAACAATGATGCGCCGCTCGCCCAAAAAATAGGAGTGGGTTTAGCATATTGATTGGTGTCTTGCTCACAATAATCCAATATCCTTCCTTTTGCAAAAGGATAGCCGAACCAATCAATCCAGCCCCCACAGGCGCCTGCATATTCAAATGAACTTCTGTGATTGTAGGCCATAATTTTTGGTTGACAAGCGGCAATGCTAAGGTCTTTCTCCATCAAGTCAATTACGGGTTCAATCCAAGATGGTGATACTTCAACATCTGAATTTAAAAGAACATAATAGTCCGCCTGTACTTGTTGTAATGCTTCGTTATAGCCTGCGGCGTAACCTTTATTGGTTGCAATGATTATCCTTTTAATTGTTGGAAAAGAAGTTTCCAGCAATTGCACGGATTGATCGGTTGATCCATTGTCGGCTACCACTACTTCAAGGTTCTGATAGGTAGAATTTAAAACCGACGGTAAAAACTTTTCTAATAGGTTTTTACCATTCCAATTTAAGATCACAACTGCGACACGTGGGACAGGCATAGATAAATTAATTCGTCAAAATTAGGGTATGCCTCGCAATCCGCTTAAATTCGGACTATGGGAAGAATACTGCTGCATTGGAAAAATTGGGTTGCCCTGTTGGCTATTCTGATTGTGACTGGGACCATATTCTACTCGCAGTTTCTTGCAAAAAAAATTGCAGTCAGGGAAAGACAGGTGGTTGAACAATGGGCAGAGGCTACTCAATTTTTAATCAGAGCCCCCATGGATGCAGAAATTCTTTTGGCCACCCGAATTCTTACGGAGAATAAGTCAATTCCTATTATTGAGACAAATGAGAATGATAGCATATTGAATTATATCAATATTGACACCTCTAAAGTTGTATCTAATTCTTCTTACCTAATTAAACAATTAAAAAAATTCAAGGCTGCTCATTCTCCCGTTATTTGGACAGACCCTGTCAATGCTTCTCGGCAAAACAAATATTACTATGGAGAATCATCCTTGTTAAATCAGGTTCGATATTATCCATTAGTTCAGCTTTGCATTGTTGCATTATTTATTACGCTAATTCTTGTATCACTTCGAAGCAGCTATTTAGCTTCTCAAAATCAAGTGTGGGCCGGAATGGCTAAGGAGACAGCGCATCAACTGGGTACACCTGTTTCTTCATTGGAAGGATGGCTGGAAATGTTGCGCGATATTCCAGGTACATCACAAATTGTTCCCGAGCTAGAAAAAGATATAAGACGTCTTCAATTGGTGTCGGATCGATTTGGAAAAATTGGAAGTAAACCTCAATTGGAAAAAATTGAATTAACCGAACAGGTGAAGGAAATGGTTGAGTATATGAAGAAAAGAGCAGGGGCGGGGGTACAATTCAATTTTGAACTTGCTACTTCACCAATTTACGCTCAATTGTCACCGCCTTTATTTAATTGGGTAATCGAGAATTTATTGAAGAATGCATTAGATGCATTAAACGGTGGTGGTACGATCACCGTTAGAATTTTTGATACTAGCACAGCTATTCATATTGAAGTAAGCGACACTGGAAAGGGAATCTCAAAAAATGAAATTAACAAGGTCTTTAATCCCGGGTTTACTACTAAAAAAAGAGGATGGGGGTTAGGGCTTACGCTTTCTCGAAGAATTGTGGAGCAATTCCATGGTGGTAAATTGTTTGTGAAGCAATCTGAACTAAGCAAAGGCACAACCTTTGCAATAAACCTGCCAAAATAGTTTCTTATATTTGCACCCCTTCAGTGAATTTATTCACGAGCCCAGGTGGCGAAATTGGTAGACGCACTACCTTGAGGTGGTAGCGCTGGAAACGGCGTGCTGGTTCGAATCCAGTCTTGGGCACGATAAAAAAAGTCCTGCACAAAGTGCGGGATTTTTTGTTTGGATGCGTGGCAAGCTCGCTTGCCTAAGCAGCCAAATAAAAAGACCGGGAGAGCGAAGCGAACCAGGACTTTTTTTATTGTAGCCCCCTCGTAGGACGTATTGGATCACTGAAAGTAATCCACTCCAGAATACTATCAAATTGGTAAATCAGTCGTAGCTACAGCAATTATTTTGCCGTTTACTTTAATAGGAACAGATCTTGTTTTCATCCAGATATTTCCTCCCCCGGCATCAAAATAAGGAGCTGTCCATATGGGTACACCATTATCTATTGGCTGACGAAGCCAAGGTTGGCTATTAATAAGATAAGTCGTGTCTGCAGCAAGATCTAAAGTTCTTAAGCTATCACCTGACCTATACCAGTACGGGCTATATTTGGCAATGCCCATAGTATCGAGGAGTGTTACTGTAGAGCCGTAAAAATATTGTGGAGGAACTGCGATGGTCTGCATGTACTGCTTTACTCGGGCGGAGGCATTTGCAGTAGTAGGCGGATTTGAAATAAGTGAAGCTACAAATCGATCAAGTGCATTTTCTACTTGCTGCTGTTGGGTAATCGCAACATCTCTCTTACATGAAACAAGAGCAAAGACAATCAAAATTGACGTTACAAATTGACTATTCGTCCTCATAAAAAGAACTTATTTTATAATACTCACTTCAGTTGCCTCTGGGCCTTTAAGTCCTTTTGCGATAACAAATCGTACTTTATTGTTAATTTGAATAGGGCTCGAAAGCTGCTTATGATGAACAAATATGCTTTGCTTAGTTTGTAAATGTCTTATAAAACCAAATCCCTTTTCTTCATTGAAATAAGTCACTATTCCTTCGTCAAACTTATCTTCTTGAATACGGTCTTCAAGTTTTGGTGTTCCTATTTGAATTTCTTCTATTTTAAACTCTTTACGTTTTGATGGGTCTGGTGGAGTGGTGGTTAAATTACCATCTTCATCCAAATAGGCTATCATTTCTGATAAAGAGTTTCCGTCTCTTGCTTGCTCTTTTCTCTCTTTCTTTCGTTCCTCTTTTTCTTTTTTAGCTTGTTGTTTCTTTTTTTCTCGATCTCGTTTGCTGAAGAATTCTGCCATTTTTAATTTAATTGTGGGTTGCTAAAAGTATGTTGTTTTGTGTTAATACGTTTTTTTATCAATCGCTCAATTGATTTTAATTTTGGAATTTCATCAGTATCACAAAAGCTAATTGCTGTCCCATTTGAGCCAGCTCTGCCTGTTCTTCCAATTCTATGTACGTATGACTCCGGTACATGTGGAAGATCAAAATTGAGCACAAAGCCTAATTCGTCAATGTCAATTCCTCGGGCCGCAATATCTGTAGCTACTAGTACCCGGATTTCTTTTTTCTTAAAATTACTCAAGGCTAATTGTCTTGCACTTTGAGATTTATTTCCATGTATAGCACTTGCCGAAATTCCATTTTCAATGAGCTTTTTCGCAATTTTATTTGCAATATGTTTCATTTCTGTGAAAACGAGTAAGGACTCAATACTTCTGTCATTTAATAAATCTAACAAGAGTGGTAGCTTATTTGATTTTTTAACTTGAAAAACAGATTGGTTTATGGCCTCCACGGTGGATGATACGGGTGTTACAGTTACTTTTACAGGATTGATTAATAAACTACTTGCTAGTGATTCTATCTCTGCTGGCATTGTTGCTGAAAAAAGTAATGTTTGGCGTTTTACGGGTAATTTTGATATAATTCGCTTTATATCATGAATAAAGCCCATATCAAGCATTCGATCTGCTTCATCCAGGATAAAATACTTTATAGCATTGAGCTTAATGTGTCCTTGTAGAACTAGATCTAATAGTCTACCTGGTGTCGCGACTAGTACATCTATGCCTTGATTTATCTTCTGAATTTGTGGGACTTGTGATACACCGCCAAAAATGACTGTGTTCTTAATGCTAAGATTCTTTCCGTAGGTTGTAAAGCTATCTCCAATTTGTTGCGCCAATTCACGCGTTGGAGCTAAAATTAATGCGGTTGCTTCCTTAGATTTTATTTTGTTTTCTCTTTGCAAAAGCTGGAGTAGGGGAATTGCAAAGGCGCCAGTTTTGCCTGTTCCAGTTTGCGCACACCCTATTAAGTCATTTCCTTTTAATATTTCTGGTATTGCTTTTTGCTGAATTGGGGTTGGATTATTGTAACCTTCTTTTTCTAGTACTTGTAGAATTGGATCAATAATTAATAGATTTTTAAACGACATTTTAAGATTTAATGTAAAAAAATATGATAAGGCTGCAATTTTAAGTATTGCACATTACCTGCCTTATGTTAGTGACACGATGTATTTGGGAAGAATAAACTATGCAAATAAAGAAGTGAACTACTATAAGTAAGTATAAAGATAGGTGATATTTCTGAATTGAGCATATTTATTCTCTACTGAATTAATTAGTCATTATTTAATTTTTGATAGACCTTCTTGCCGACAAATTCCGCGATTATTGCTGGGAGTCCATAAGCAAAAAATATTGCAAACTCAAAGGGAATCAAGTTGTGGCTTCCTCTATATATTGTAGCTTCTATCATTGAAGTAATTGGGAAAATGCTGATCAGGCATAGTCCAATTAGAAAGCAATTAAGTTCTAGAAAGTTGTACCAACCCCTTATTACTTGGACACATTTGTTGAAACAGTTGTGTAATAATTGCTTGTCCACCCGATTTTCTCTCTAGGTGCCAGGCTTTGTCTGATAGTTTATCAATAACGAACTTTATGTAACAAAAAGAAACTCTGGCAATATCTTTATAAAAAATCTAAAATGATCTCTGCTCCTTTTGATCGACTTATCGCTATCATGAATGAACTGCGTCAAAAATGTCCTTGGGACCAAAAGCAGACCAATGAGTCGTTACGTCAATTGACAATCGAAGAAACGTATGAGTTGGTCGATGCAATTACAGAGGGGAGTCCTCCTGCATTAAAAGAGGAATTAGGTGATCTGCTATTGCATATTGTTTTTTATGCGAAAATTGCCAGCGAAAAGAGTCAATTTGATATTAATGATGTTATTAATGGTATTTGCGAGAAACTAATTGCTCGTCACCCGCATATTTATGGAGATGTGAAAGTTGCAAATGAAGAAGACGTGAAGCGCAATTGGGAAAAACTTAAAATGAAGGAGGGGAAAAGGTCCGTTTTAGGTGGAGTTCCCAGTAGCTTACCCGCTTTGGTTAAAGCAATGCGTTTGCAGGAGAAGTCTAAACAGGTTGGCTTTGAGTGGGAAAATGCAGGGCAAGTGTGGGAGAAAGTAGAAGAAGAGTTAACAGAGTTCAAAGTTGAAATAGAGGCGATGGAATCAGTTTCGGAGGCACAGGATGCAACAGCGCTTAAAAGAAAAGTTGAGGAAGAATTCGGTGATTTATTATTCTCACTTATAAACTATGCTCGCTTTTTAAACATAGACCCCGAGAACGCACTAGAAAGGACGAATAAAAAGTTTATTCATCGATTTCAGCTAATGGAGCAAGAAGCCCAAGGAAAAGGCAAGAAACTGGCAGATATGACGCTTACCGAAATGGATGAAATCTGGAATCAGATCAAGCATCTTTCTCAAAAATGATCCCCTGAAAGGCCTACCTTTGCCCCGCTAAAAACGAGGAGATCGCTTCATGAAGCACATTAGAAATTTCTGCATTATTGCTCATATTGACCATGGTAAATCAACGTTGGCTGACAGGTTATTGCAATTGACAAATACCATCTCAGAGCGAGACATGATGGATCAAGTGCTGGATGATATGGATCTGGAGCGTGAAAAGGGAATTACTATTAAAAGCCATGCCATTCAGATTAATTATAAGCATAAAAATGGTAAGGAGTATATTCTCAATTTGATTGATACCCCCGGGCACGTTGATTTTAGTTATGAGGTAAGCCGGGCGCTGGCTGCTTGTGAGGGATGTCTTCTTTTGGTCGACGCTACGCAGGGTATTCAAGCTCAGACAATCAGTAATTTATACCTTGCTATTGAAAATAATCTTGAGATTATTCCTGTCATAAATAAGATTGACATGGATGGGGCAATGATTGAAGAAGTGGAGGATCAGATTGTGGACTTAATTGGCTGTAAGCGCGAAGATATTTTAAGGGCCAGCGGTCGTACTGGGCTTGGTGTAGAGGCGGTTCTGGAAGCAATTGTTGAGCGTGTCCCAGCGCCTGTTGGCAATCCTGCAGCCCCACTTCAAGCGTTGATTTTTGACTCCGTATTTAATTCGTTTCGAGGTATAATAGTTTACTACCGGATTTTAAATGGGTCTATCAAAAAAGGAGACCTTGTTAAATTTGTTTCAACTGGTCAACAGTATAATGCCGATGAAATAGGTATATTGAAACTCAAGATGACTGAAAAAAGTCAGGTCAATGCCGGTGATGTGGGTTATATCATTACAGGGATAAAAAATGCGAAGGAAGTAAAGGTTGGTGATACAATTACATTAGCCTCTAATCCCAGTCCTACTTTAATAAAAGGGTTTGAGGAAGTGAAGCCAATGGTTTTTGCTGGAATCTATCCCGTAAACACAGATGAATTTGAAGAACTAAGAGACTGTATGGATAAATTGCAGCTCAACGATGCTTCTCTTACGTTTGAACTAGAAACTTCTCAAGCACTTGGATTCGGATTTCGCTGTGGATTTTTGGGAATGCTTCATATGGAGATTATTCAGGAGCGTTTAGAGCGTGAATTCAATCAAACAGTAATTACAACTGTACCTAACGTTAGTTTTATAGCTACCACCACGAAAGAGGAGGTTATAATTGTAAATAATCCTACTGAGTTTCCTGATCCGGTTAAAACGGATCATATTGATGAGCCCTTTATCAAAGCTCAGATCATCACTAAGCCTGAGTATATTGGGAATATCATGACATTATGCTTGGGAAAGAGAGGGATACTCATCAATCAGCATTATTTAACACCAACCCGTGTTGAATTAATTTTTGAAATGCCATTGACAGAAATCGTTTTTGATTTCTATGATAAATTAAAGTCTCAAACGCGTGGCTATGCTTCTTTTGACTATCATCCGATTGGATATCGTGAAAGTGATATTGTAAAAATGGATATCCTTTTAAATGGCGACAAGATTGATGCGCTCTCCGCTTTGATTCACAGAAGTCGTGCCCAGGATTTTGGAAGAAAATTGTGTGAAAAGTTAAAAGAATTGATTCCGCGTCAACAATTCCAGATTGCAATTCAAGCTGCTATTGGTGCTAAGGTAGTAGCGAGGGAAAATATATCGGCCATGCGTAAAGATGTAACTGCTAAATGTTACGGTGGGGATATAAGTCGTAAGCGAAAATTATTGGAAAAGCAAAAAGAGGGTAAAAAGCGGATGCGCCAAATTGGAAACGTAGAAGTACCTCAAGAGGCATTTTTGGCTGTTTTGAAATTGGACGATTAATTTTTCTTTTCAAAAAGAGGAATTTCTCGGGGTGCTTGACCATCTCTTAATTTCTGAGTAAATACTTTGTTGATGTGTACCCATTTTCCTTTTTCCCATCGAAAGCCCTCCTGATCACCGTCCGGTACATAGGTCCATTTATTTGCAGAATCATTGTTCTCAGATATTAAATGATCCATCAAAATCAGATCCATTTCAGGAATATAATTTAGAAGGACGCGTGCATTTTTCTTGTATTCTAATTGGATTCGATATTTAGCAGCAACCGGTATGCTGTCTTTTTCGTAACTAAAAAACGGTCCTCCAAAAATCGGCTCTCCTTGCTGTGTAAAGTGAAGCACCTCCATCCATTTAATCGTGCTCATTGCATTATTGGCATCAATTCCAAATAGTGTGTAAAAGGGCTTGCCTTGGTATTCTTTTTTGATAATGTTATAGTACGTTGCTCCAATCCAATTTTTCGTAGAACGAACCGAATCTTCCGGATGATCTGTAAACTCTGATGCATCTCTCAAAGGAAATAACTTTAAAGCTCCATTTTTCGTGTTCATCTGTATGGCACCTCGTTGTCTGCAGTAATAATCATCATATTGTAAATTCCACGTAATGATTCTAAAGCTTGAGTCAGGTGCGTACAACTTTGCAACTCCTTTTACAGAATCGAAAGAATAATAAAATGAATAGGAGATCTGTAAGGCTCTTACAAGAGTTCGGGTGAATTGACTATCTGCGATCATCCGGTCTTCAGTCAAACTATCTGTGTTTAAGTAGTAGGCAAATTCTTTTAAAGTGTCTTGATGGGCCTCTAGCTTTTTTATGGATGCGGAAGAGAGTGGAGATTTGTTTTGGGCATAAACAAATCTGTTAAGTCCTAAAACGGATATAAAAATGAACGCGTAAATTAATTTCATAGTTGGTTCATTTTTGGGAGAGCTCCATAATGGCATTAATCATAGTTGACCAATCGTATTTTTTCTTTTCCTCAACAATACCTGCATGGAAGAATTCACCCCCCTTTTCATAAAAACGAATAATTGCTTCAGCTATTGCGTTTGGATTAGGCGCACAAACCAGTCCAACTCTTTCGTTGGGCACCATCTCAGGAAGCCCTCCAACATTGGTAACAATCATTGGCTTTTCAAAGTGAAAAGCGAGGGGAGTAACGCCACTCTGAGTAGCATTTCGGTAGGGTTGCACCACTACATCGGCAGCACAGAGGTAATTAGCAATCTCCGCATCAGCTATAAAGTGACTATCAAGTCGCACTGATTGGTTCAACTTATTTTCTTCTATGAATGCTAAAAAAGGTTCTTTTTTTTCATAGAACTCTCCTGCAATAAGAAGCTTAATGTTTTGCTCTTTAATGCGAGGGTCGCACATGGCCTCTAGGAGTAGATCAAGGCCTTTATATTTTCTAATAAATCCAAAGAATAAAATCACTTTTTCAGATGGACTGATTCCTAGTATTTCTCTGGCACTATTTTTAGAAACAGGATTACCAAAGTGATCGTATAAGGGATGCACCGTACGTTGCACTGGTTTATTGCCAACTAGTGATTTCAGGTCTGTTTCCACGGTATTGCTCATAGCAATAAAGGCGTCACAGCTTTTGAAAAAGTAGGTTGAAAAGATACGGTCACCCGGTCTTTTCTCGTGCGGTTTGGCATTATCAGCTATACAAATGATTTTTGTTTCTTTTCTTTTTATAATCCTAAGTATTGTTCCCAAACAGGGCCCCATAAAGGGAATCCAATAACGAACGACCACCAGTGAAGGTCTTTTTTTTCGAATGGCCATTCCTACTCGTATCCAGTTAAATGGATTAATGGAATTGATAACGGAGTGAATCTTGAGATTTTTTGGGGCTGGCCTAGAAGAAAATTGAGTTTTACCAGGAAATAAAAAGGACGGATATTGAAGGGAGAATGACCAAATTTCACAAGCGTGACCACTCTCTTGAAAAGCGCTTGCGAGTCGCTCATTAAAGCTAACAATGCCTCCTCCCCGAAGCGGGTGCGCCGGTCCTATAATAAAAATGCTACCCATTAAAGTCCGGTTTGGGTTTCGATCAAGTAGTGGTTGCGCGTCGAAGAATTGCGAGCAATCAATTCACCTAAATAGCCAGCTAAAAATAGCTGCATACCTATCATGATTAAGGTCAGTGCGATATAAAATCCTGGACGATTGGTGAGTGCGAAATCGGAATCAACAATTTTTGAAATGATCAAGTACGTTGAAACAAAAAAACCTGCTAGAAAGCAAATAGATCCCCACAGACCAAAAAAGTGCATGGGACGTTTAGAAAATCTACCTACAAAGGTGATCGATAATAGATCTAAGAATCCATTGATAAAACGGTCCCAGCCAAATTTGGATACACCGTGTTTTCTCTTTCTGTGCTCTACTATTTTTTCACCAATCTTTTTATAGCCAGACCATTTAGCGAGTACGGGGATATAGCGATGCATTTCACCATACACTTCAATGCTTTTCACTACATTTTTTTTGTAGGCTTTTAATCCGCAGTTAAAATCATGCAAGGCAATCCCTGACATCTTTCTTGTCACTGCATTAAAAAACTTAGAGGGAATATTCTTTGTAAAAGTATTATCGTATCTAATTTTTTTCCATCCGCTAACCAGATCATACCCGTTACTCAGAATCATAGTTCGCATTTCAGGAATTTCCTCTGGTGAGTCCTGTAAGTCGGCGTCCATTGTAACAACTATGTCCCCTTGTGCAGCTGTAAACCCTACTTGCAAAGCCGCCGATTTTCCATAATTCCGTTGAAACTTTATTCCCTTGACATTCGGATTACGCTGACGTAGCGATTCTATTACTGCCCATGAATTATCGGTACTGCCATCGTCGATATAAATTACTTCGTACGTAGTTTTCTCTCGTTGCATTACCTGCTCAATCCACTCGGTAAGCTCCGGTAGTGAGTCGGCTTCATTTAATAGGGGGATGACAATCGAGAGATCCATTATTTTTTTTGTAGGGTCAATAGAAGCGAGCTAATGGCTGTCACTAGCGCACCTGCCATCAAATATCCGAAAATTGAGCGGGAAACCAGCGCTGTGGCATATCCCTCTTTATATAGTTTAACATCCTGTTCTATCTCTGCAGGGGTCTTATTTTGCTCTTTTTCAAGGAGAGCTTTAAATGCAATTGCAGACTGCTCGCGTAATTCAGGATAAAAATGTGCAAAGGCAAAGGTAAAAATGGCCATTACCAGCGTAATTAATATGAAATGCCTAAACCCCATTTGAAAATAATCTCCAAACTTAAAGTTGGGATCTCGACGTAGCAACAGGGTAAATGAAATACTCAATGCAAAAACTAGGTAGACTAATAACTGTGTTAGGTTAGGGGATAGTAAATTATTATTGAAACCCACCCAGCTGATAATAGCCATTAGGAAAGCAGTAAGAAGAGCGCCTATAAATTTATTTCCAATCATTCGGTAATTGTAATTGCATTCGGGTGTAATGTGCCAATCACTTTTCCCTTCAATTCTTTTCCAAAAAACGGAGAGTTTTTAGAATGCGATTTAGTTTTTTCGCTTGTTGGTGTCCATCTAAGGGTTGGATCGAACAAAGTGAATCGAATCGGTTCGTTTTCCTGAATGACGGGGATATTTAATCCAAAGATTTTTCTTGGGTTAATCGAGAGTAGCTCCACAGTACGTTGCGGAGTTAACCCCTCTACACAAGTATTGGTGACTGCGTAGGAAGTTTCCAGCCCAATCATTCCATATTGTGCATTTTCAAATTCTACTTTTTTGCTATCTGACTCATGTGGAAGATGATGGCTGGCGATACAATCTACCAGCCCTTCTGCTACTGCTTTTTGTAACGCTTTTCGATCTGTTGTAGTTCGAAGTGGGGGGTTTACCTTAAGATTTGTATCGTAGCTTATTAAGTCCTCTTCACTAAAAAAGAGATGATAGGGTGTGACAGAGCAACTAACGGTATTTCCAGTTTTTTTGGAGGTGCGAATCATTTCTAATGAAGTAGCCGTAGTCAAGCCAGTAAGATGAAGTTTTGATTCTGCATATTGACAGAGTGCAATATCTCTTGCTACAATTAACTCTTCACCGATAGTTGGTTTTCCAGGCAATCCTAATTGAGTGGACGTGATCCCTTCATTGACTAGGCCACTTGGATTAATACTGTGATCATCTGGCAATTGCACCACCACGCCATCCACTGCTTTTACATATTGCAATGCTTTGATCAGGAGTCCGGCTGATTGTACACATCGTAAGCCATCAGAAAATGCAAGTGCGCCATTTGCTTTCATGTCATACATCTCTGCGAGTTCCTTTCCTTCATTATTCTTTGTAATTGCTCCTATGGGATGTATAGTACATGAAAGATGTTGGCCTTTATGTAAAATATATTCAACACCTGACTTGTTGTGAATGACTGGATTGGTGTTAGGGATAATCAACACATCTGTAAATCCGCCAGCAGTTGCGGCAGCGGCTCCTGTTTCTAATGACTCTTTGTGCTCGTATCCAGGGTCTGCAAAATTTGCAAACGTATCAACCCATCCCGGTGAAATGCACAAGCCCGGACTGGATACAATTTTGTCTGCCGTATCTTCTTTTACAGATCCAATTTTGGAAATAATCCCATTTTCAATAAGGATGTTTACTTTTTTGCCGTTGAAAGCAGAGTGAGGGTCAACGACAAGAGCTTGCTTAATGAGGAGCTTCATTAAGGTTCAAAGTTACAGCTTGCCTTCCGTTCCAAAAAATCTGGAAAAATGCACTAAATTTGCCCTCCCCTGGATAAATCCAATGGAGCGGGACGTAGCGCAGCCCGGTAGCGCACTTGCATGGGGTGCAAGGGGTCGCTAGTTCGAATCTAGTCGTCCCGACCAATTATTAGCCTTGACTTATGTCGAGGCTAATTTTGTTAGAAGAGATTTAACTTCAATGGATTATTAAAGTCTAACCCTCAATAATTATTACCTTTTACCCATGCGATTATTTTTAATTCATTTCTTCTTTTTTACCCAAACAGTAACTTTTGCTCAACCTGCCACAAAGAAAATAATTGAGGGGGTCACTATATTTCATCAGGCATTGGTAAAAAAAGATTTGCCAGTGTTAGCTGCTTTGGCGCATGATAATTTGAAATATCAGCATAGTAATGGGTGGATTGAAACTAAAAGTCAGCAACTTGAAAATATCCAAACCCGGTATCTAGAGTATCATCAATATAGTGAGCAAGATATTAGGGTAGAGCGCAATAAAAAAAATGCAAAAGTCTTTTTTAATGCAAAAATTGATGTTACGTTAAATGGGGATAGACATACATATCTTTTGAAAGTTCAAGAACGTTGGATACGGCAAGAAAATCGTTGGCTTATAATTGAAAGGCAAGCAACCCGATGAAATTAACAAAAACCACTCGAACCTTATTGTTGGCTGCCAATATCTGGTATTTTGGTGAAGGTATGATTGGCCCACTCTATGCAATTTTTGCAGAAAAAGTGGGAGGTGATATACTTGATATTACCTGGGCATGGTCGGCTTATCTGGTTTGTACAGGTTGTTGCTACATCCTTTTCGGCCGATTATTTAATAGAAAAAAGTACAAGGCTCAAATGATGGTATTTGGCTATACTTTAAATGCAGTACTTACTTTTGGCTACTTGTTAGTCGATAATCCGTTTAAGCTTTTCTTGGTTCAAGTGGGATTGGGGGTCGCTGAAGCCATTGGAACGCCCCTTTGGGACTCATTATATGCATCAAGCTTAACTGAAGAACACGATACCTATGCATGGGGATTATCTACCGGGCAATCACAAATCGTTTCTGGTTTTGCATTTGGAGTGGGAGGGTTGATGACTTATTATTACTCCTTCAACGTATTATTTATTGCAATGGGAGTAATCCAATTGATAGCGGCTGTAGTTTCTATGCAGTTGTTAAAGAAAACAAACAGTTAGGTATTGTTTTTTATATTTGGGGAAATAAAAAATATATTATGAGAATTATGCGCATTTCACTTTTGACCCTATCAATTTTATTTTTACAAGAGAGTAAGGCTCAATATGAGTTCAAAATTATCACCACTGTTGAATCTATTATACCAAGTGGATTGGGTCGTTCAAGGCTAATTGAAAATACTGGTGTTGTAAGTGCCGATGATTTAACCACTGAACGTAAAGATGGTACAGAAAGTCGCCAGGGTAGTGTAAAACGCTCTGAAGTAAAGATTGATGAATTAAATGAGACTAAACTTGTAAACTTTTTCAATTTTGGAGGGATCAATTTTAGAAATATTGCCTCAAACGATGCTGTAATTACATCTAAACTAAATTCTTTTACAAAGGATGGGTGGGAGTTGGCATACGTTACTTCTGCAGTTGAAAGTAATGGTGGTAAAGATGATGGTGAGGGAATATTTATTACACGATTTATTTTTCGTCGATTATTAGGTGCTAATAAAAAATAATTGAGAGGGTTGCTTCTTACAATTTTTAAATGAGTAGTTGTACCTCTATTTCTGCTAAACGGGTGTTTACAGGGCATGACTGGTTCTATGATCATACCATTAAGCTAGAAAATGGAGTAGTAAAGTCAATTATACCTTCTACCCAACCTGCCGAAATAGATATTGTGGCCCCTTCATTTATTGATCTCCAATTATATGGCGCTGGGGGTTATCTATTTTCCGAGTACCCATCAACTAACACGCTCGATATAATTTATCAGCATTGTTTAGCAAGTGGCACCGCTTATTTTATGCCAACCCTTGCAACCAATTCTAATGCTATTTTCAAAGCGGGTATTCAGACAGTACAATCTTACTGGAAAGGTGGGGGAAAAGGTTGTTTGGGGTTGCATTTGGAAGGGCCTTGGATTAATCCAGAAAAGCGAGGAGCTCATGATCCTGCATTTATTCATTCACCAGAGTGGAATGAAGTGACTGAATTGCTAGCCTTTGTACCGGGAGTAGTAAAAATGATAACCCTTGCTCCTGAGATCTGTAGTCAAAAGGTGATTCAGTTTTTATATCAACAAGGGGTGGTTATCTCTGCAGGTCATTCTTTAGCTACGTATGAGCAGGCAATGAATGGGTTTTCACAAGGTATAAAATGTGTCACTCATTTGTTTAATGCCATGTCGCCACTTCAGCACCGGGCACCTGGTTTAGTGGGCGCTACGCTTCATCACAAGCAAGTGATGGCAAGTATTATACCTGATGGGTATCATGTTGATTGGTCCGTTATTTCAATTGCGCATCAGGTAATGGGAGATCGACTTTTTGTTATTACAGATGCTGTTACCAATGCAGACTCAGGGCCTTATCAGCACGAATTACGAAACGATCATTATGTAGCCAACGGAGTTCTAAGTGGTTCTGCCTTGAACATGTTGCAGGCCTTTAATAATTTGATAAGTAAGGCCTCACTGTCTTTGGAAGCGGCAATTCATCTTTGTACAATTAATCCTGCACGTGCTATCGGAATGGAAAAAGAAATTGGATACATTGAAGTGGGAAAGCCTTTTCAGGGTATTTTATTAAACGCAACGAAGGAATCTTTTTATCTAACTCAACTACGATGACAGAGGCCAGAAAAGAAAAGTTGACACAGGTTATTCAAAATAGACAATTTGATTTGACGATTGTTTTGGAAAATGTTTTTGATCCTCATAATATTTCTGCTGTAATGCGAACCTGCGATGCCGTTGGGGTTCAAGAATTATTTATTTTAAACACAAAAATTCCACCGCATAAAAAATGGGGTGCGCGAAGTTCTTCTAGCGCTGCTAAATGGTTGACTATTCACCAGTATGAAGACGCAGATCGTTGCTTTGAAGCAGTCCGCAAACGTTACTCGCGTATTATATCAACTCATTTGTCGAGTGATGCCACTTCTCTATATTCACTCGATTTAACACAGCCTACTGCTCTTGTTTTTGGAAATGAACATAGCGGGGTAAGCGAGGAAATTCGGCTGAAGGCAGATGGTAATTTCATCATTCCTCAAGTTGGCATAATCCAGTCATTGAATATCAGTGTAGCATGTGCCGTAACCTTATATGAGGCCTATCGACAGAAAGAAAAGGAGGGGCACTACGGAAAAGATGCACGTATGATTGATCCCTGCCGCGAGCAATTATTAAACGAGTGGGGTATTGATCAATTAACTTAGGGGTCAATAGCAATCTCTGTTCTTTCAGCTTTTAAGGCGTAGATACTTACATTTAATTCAAACCCAATTAGCAGAATAAGCGAGTTGATGAAAATAAGTATCATGATAATTAGAACGGTGCTGATGGAACCATAAAGTTGGTTGTAGTGTGAGAAATTAGCCACCCACCAGGATAAGGTCCCAGAAGTGATAAGCATTAATCCCGTGGCTAGGATAGATCCAGGGTTAATAAGTTTCCATTTCTTGTGTACGGAGGGGGCTAACTTGTAGATAAATGAAATACAAGAAAAGAATAAAAGAAAAATAACAATCCATCTAAGGTTTGCAATTAATGCTATCATATTGGCATTTTGAATCCCAAGCCATTTTAAAACTACTTCGCGAGAAATTAATACCATTAAGGAGCTGATAACAAAAAAATATAAAAGTAAAGTGAGTTGAATTGCAGCAGTTCTGCGTTGCCAGTTTTTTCTTTTTTTAAATCCGGCATAATTTTTATCGAAAGACCGCATAATGCCCATCATCGCATTGGAAGAAAAGTATAAAGAAAGAATGAATCCAAATGAGAGTAGACCATTGCGTGGGTTATTGATAAAATCTTTTAAAAATCCAATAAGGACAGCGTTATTTTTTTCTCCTGGGATTATGTCTTTAATTAAACTATATAGTTCTCCTTGAAAAGTGGTTGTAATGGGAAGGTGGGGTATAAGGGTAAATAGAAATATGATAGCAGGTGGAACAGCCATTACAAAATTAAAGGCAATTGCAGACGCACGCTCAGTCATGCCAATTGTCTGAACTTGCTTGATAAAAAACTCAGCTACATTGTAGATCGGAACGCCTGAAAATCCTGGAAGGGAAGTAGATCGACTTTTTTTTAGTATTCCTGCGATAAATTTTTTGGATACTAACCAATCTTTTAAAGTAGTGAAGTGCTTCATTGGATTCTCTTCATTTGTTCATCATGAAATAGTTTTACATAACGTTGATGATCTTTATACGTTGATGTGAAAATAGTGGTTCCGTCAAATTTCCAGCTCGCTACAAAAAAGAGAAAATCGGTTTGTGGCGCATCTAGTACAGCTTGCATTGAATGGATGGAAGGGGTGCAAATTGGGCCGGGTGGTAATCCAGCATTTTGATAGGTGTTATAAGGTGAATTCAGAGAAAGATGCCCATACATGATTCGGTTTAATTTGAAGTTTCTTGTTACATATTTTACCGTTGGGTCTGCTTGTAATTTCATACCAATTTTTAAACGATTTAAATAGGTACTAGCGATTTTAAACCGATCTTCTTTATTATTGGTCTCTTCTTCTACAATGGAGGCAAGGGTTGATACCTTTAGTGGGTTTAATCCTTTTTTATTTGCTTTTTCAATGTTTTCAGAGGTCCAAAATTGAGTCCAGCTTTGGTAAAAGCGTTTTGTGATTTGACGAGGTGATTCAGCCCAGCTAATTTCGTAGGTAAGCGGCATTACGATAGATAATACTTGGTTCGTATCCACCGAAAAGGAGGCTAATGAGTCATTGTCGCGTAAATAAGAGAGCATTTCAATGGAGTCTGTTTTACTGTCTATTTTTTCTCCAACCAGCCCAGCTAGTTCCTCTTTTGTTCTTACCTTATTGATAACTAATTTGACAGTCGATTGTTTTCCGTTTTTCAAATTTTTGATTAGCTGAAAAACACTCATTCCCTTGTTGATTTTATATCTTCCAGCCTTTACATGATGTATATTTCCCATTTTTAGCAATAGCCTTGCCCAACGCGTCGTAGACACCATTGAATCCTGTTCAAGCTGACGTATCAAATCTTCTGTGTTAACAGAGTTGGGTAAATAGAAATAGGAAGCCTGTTGATCATTTACTGTAGGGCCAAAAATGCCCCAGCCCGTCCATATAGCACCGAGGCACAAAACTGTAAAAAGGAGTAATGCAATTTTTTTCATTTCTTGTCTCCAATTTAATAAAAAACCCCACGTGATAGTGGGGTTTAAGAATTATTTAAGGATGAATTACTTCGTGGGTTGTGCAGGCGCGGGAGGCGCTGGCAAACTTGGAGTAGATGTTGCAGGGACTTGAGCAGGCACGGTTAGAGCACTAGCTTCTTTTGCACGTTGACTTTCAGTAGATGTAGACCCGCCCTGGATGAAAAATACTGAGAAAAGGCAGAGCACTGCTACGACGGCTCCAAAAATCCAAGTGCCTCTTTCAAGAACATCTGAGGTTTGTTTAACGCCCATAAACTGCGTACTAAAGCCAGCAATATTACCAGATAATCCGCCGCCCTTAGGGTTCTGTACCAAAACAAAAAAGCCAAGTAATAAGGCAGCAATTGTAATAAGTATAACAAATAAAATTACCATATCATTCAATTTAAATCATTTATCCTGTTTGCAAAATAAGCACTTTTAGCGGGGTCCAGCAAACTTAATTTGTGCAAGACCTCTTTCGCTTTGTTGATGTTGCCTTGTTTAATCCAAATATCAGCCACGGCCTCTGTGACTACATCATCTTGGCTTAATGAATGGCTAGCCAATTGTTGAACTTTTTTTTCTTCCTGCGGGTTTACTGTCTTTTCTATCTCCGTTAAGGGCAATTTCTTCATCACCTTTATCCACTCTGTAAAGCTCTTGAGTTGTTTTCCAAATTTATCTGTTGGGTTTTCTTCTGCCTTGTATTGTATACCTTGAGATGCAAAATAGTCGACAGTGTAGTAAGGTTCAAATGCATATTCATCTTTACCGGGTGCTGCCTTGCTCGCGGGGGTATTAGCTCCCATTGCCTCTGCCTTAGTGCTGTCTGAATCCAATAAAAAATTTAGCCATAGGGTAGAGGGAAAAAATAGGGATGCTTTTTCAAAGGCGTCTTCCCAAGCTGGGTCTTGTGTATCCTTTAATTTTTTAGCTAAAAGTAAATGGGCTGTAGCAAGCCAGGGATAATCAGCGCATAACTGCTTAATTGATGTAAGTGAACATTCCTCCACTGATTTTTTGCCAAGTAAAGGAAGGGTGATATGCGAATATTGATTGGACATGGATACTTACCAATTCGAAAATACTTTATTAAAAATGTCATCCGCTAATGTTCGTATTAATTCATCTCCCAGGCTGGCCTCTGCTGCTTGAACTGTTAAGCTTCCTTTGAACTCAAAACTCCTGCTTACGTCTACTTTTCGCGTTTCCTCTGATTTTCTATCGTACACAGTTAATTGTAAACTTACGCTCAACCTGTTGTTTGCAGATTGCTGCCCAGCAATAGCAGAAGTAGTAAAACTATATTGCGTAATAACGCCACTAATCTCCCAGTCGGCATTATTATTAGTTTGTGTTAATCTTGTTTGCGCAACAATTTTCTGCCTTACTTTATCTGTCAATCGTGGGCTAAGCTGCGGATTAATATAACTTGCTCTGTTCTCGATAAAATTCACTTTGACAGTTTTAATAGAATCAGGCACGGAGGCATCGCTAAATCGGTACACGCCACAGCTTGAAATAAAAAACTGCAAGCTCACTGCTACAACTATAGCAATAAAGAGTAGGGGGGGGTATTTAGTCAAGCATTTCATTCATCAATATTGTATTCTTTTAATTTTCTATAAAGAGTTCTTTCACTAATGCCTAGGTCTAGTGCTGCATCTTTTCGTTTCCCCTTATGTTTTTTTAAGGCTTTAAGAATCAGCTCTTTTTCTTTTTCCATGATATTTAGGCTTTCGTCAATTTCCTCATGTTCTTGGATAGCGGTTGAGTTGGAAGGAAATGCCGAATGTAAAACGGGTACGGACGAAGTAGATCCCAAAGGAGTTGCAGTTGAGGATAGTGATGAGTTGACAGGGGTGATCAATTCGGTGCCTACCGCATTTATTTCATGTAGTTTCCTGGCTAATTGTGGAAAAGATGCAGCTAGGTCTGGGTTTTGAACTAGTTCAACAAAAAGTCTTTTTAATTCTGTTACATCCTTTTTCATATCGAAAAAGAGCTTGTAGAGAATTTCTCTCTCATTGGAGAATTCTGGTTGCGCATTGGCAGTATTGCTAAGTGCAGGTAGTCGATTAGAGGGGTATGGCTGTAAAAACTTCTTTAATTGTTCGGCTGTTATCAATTTATCTGTTGACAAAACTGAAATTTGCTCTGCTATATTTTTTAATTCCCGCACATTGCCCGGCCATGGGTAATTGATCAACATTTGTCTAGCCTCTTCATCTAATTGTACAGAAGCTGTTTTGTATTTATTGGCGAAGTCGGCTGCAAATTTTCTAAATAATAAATGAATATCCTCGGGCCTGTCATGTAAGGAAGGCACTCTAATTGGAACAGTGCTTAATCGGTAATATAGATCTTCTCTAAATTTTCCATTTTGCACTTGTTGTAATAGTTCTCTGTTAGTTGCGGCTACTACCCGTACATCTGTTTTTTGGACCTTTGAAGAACCGACTCTGATATATTCTCCGGTTTCTAAAACACGTAGTAAACGTGCTTGTGTTCCCAATGGAAGTTCTCCTATCTCGTCTAAAAATATAGTACCTCCATTGACAGTTTCAAAATAGCCTTTTCGAGCCTCTGATGCTCCAGTGAAAGAGCCCTTTTCATGTCCAAATAACTCGGAGTCGATTGTTCCTTCTGGTATAGCTCCACAATTGACAGCAATAAATGGGTTATGCTTGCGAGCTGATAAGGAGTGAATGATTTGAGAGAAAACCTCTTTACCTACTCCGCTTTCTCCGTTTATCAAAACCGTTAAGTCTGTAGCAGCAACTTGTTCGGCTACCTGAATGGCATAATTCAATACAGGCGAGTTGCCAATAATATTGAAACGATTTTTTATGTTTTGAATATCCATTTTTCTAGTTATTCAATTAAGTGAGAGCGATTTCGCCTCGAAGGGTGGCTTGCGTACATTCAGTGATTAGTACAGTGGCAAAATCCCCTTTTTTATGCGATAGATTTGTTTTTGGAAATACAACCACTTTGTTGTGACTGGTTCTGGCTTTCCATTCCTGCTCATTCTTTTTACTGTCTCCCTCAATCAATACTTTATATTTTTTCCCAATTTCTTTTTGATTACTTTCTAGTGAAAGTTGATTTTGAAGGGCAACTATTTCGTGTAATCTTCTTTTTTTTGTTTCTTCAGGAATATCATCTTGATATCGTTTGGCTGCTAATGTGCCCGGACGCTCGCTATAGAAGTACATATAGGAGAAGTCATATTTACTATAGCGCATTATAGAGAGTGTATCTTGATGGTCGCTTTCCTCTTCCGAACAGAAACCTGCAATAATATCTGAGCTAATACCGCATTCTGGAATAATGGCTCTTATTCTGTCAACTTTAGCCATGTACCACTCACGTGTATAGGTACGATTCATCAATTGTAAGATGCGACTAGAGCCACTTTGAACAGGCAGGTGTATGTTTTTGCAAATATTTTCATACTTCGCCATGGTGTGAAGGACATCGTCTGTAATATCCTTAGGGTGAGAGGTTGAAAATCTAACTAGCAAATCCGGGGAGATCTGCGCTACTTTCTCTAGTAGTTTAGCAAATGTGATAACAGGTTCATCCGGATTAGACGACGTGTAATAGTAAGAATCTACATTTTGTCCCAGTAGGGTAACTTCCTTATAGCCGTTATTAAAAAGATCTTTGCACTCTTCAATAATGCTCTTCCAATCTCTGCTTCTTTCTCTGCCTCTTGTAAATGGAACAACACAAAAAGAGCACATATTGTTGCAACCTCGCATGATGCTTACATAGGCGCTAACGCCATTGCTATCTAATCGAACTGGAGCAATATCGGCGTACGTTTCTTCTCTACTTAAAAGTACATTGACAGCTTTTTGTCCACCAGCGGCCTCCATTACTAAAGAGGGTAGTGAACGATAAGCATCCGGGCCTACAACAATGTCAACCAGTTTTTCTTCTTCAAGAAATTTTGATTTTAAACGCTCGGCCATACATCCGAGTACTCCAATCAACAATTGTTTATTGTTTTTCTTTAATTTCTTGAATTCAGTAAGTCTTTTGCGAACTGTTTGCTCGGCCTTTTCGCGGATAGAGCAGGTATTGATAAAAATTAAATCTGCGTCTTCAATGTTACGTGTGGCTCCAAAGCCTTCCCCTTGAAGAATGGAAGCAACTACTTCACTGTCTGCAAAATTCATTTGACAGCCATAGCTTTCTATATAGAAGTGACGGTTGAATTGCATACCCATCTTACGAATAGGGGCATAGGCCTCTCCCTGCCGGGATTCGTCTTGCGTCTTTTCTACAATTAGCTGCTCCATTTTCTTTAATTGCGAACCGCAAATATACCAATAGGAAACTGAATATGACAGGATGTCATTCTCCTTAAACGAATTCTACGCTTGAACAGGTTATATTTGACGTCTAAACCGCTGGTTTGAAGCACTTTTTGCTATATACATCCTTTTTATTGATAGCCAGTACGGTTACTGCTCAAAACAAGGGTTTTACTGGTATTCTAACTGGAAATGTAATTGGCGAAAAAGAAAAGGCTGTAGAAGGGTGCACGGTTTCATTGATTAAAATGGGCGATTCTTTGATAAAGTATCGGACTATTACAGATAAACTAGGGGAGTTTAAGCTTGTAAACCTCACTGTCCCTGGGTATTATTCCTTGTCAATTTCCTATGTAGGAAAGGCTGACTTTAGATTGGATAGTATTCATTTTCGAACTGAAAGATTTGATTTTAATATCTCTGATATAATTCTGAAAGACAGCAGCTTAGTTGAATTAAGTCAAGTCGTTGTCTATGCTGAAAGGCCATTAATGGAGTCTAAGGAAGGTAATCTTACGTTTAATGTAACGGAATCTGCAAATGCGGCTGGTTCAACCGCTAGTGAGTTATTAACCCAGGTGCCACTTGTCGCCAAGGATGCAGATGGAAAAATAACGGTGAGAGGTAAAGAACCACGAATCTTAATTGATGATAAGCCAGTGGAGTTGAATCTTCAACAATTGCAGGATTTGCTTGAGTCTATGCCTGGGAGTTCCATTGAAAAAATTGAGGTGATGACTAATCCTCCTCCACAATATGCTAATGAACAGGGCGGGGTGATAAATATCGTAATGCGGAAAGGAAAAGTTGGGCGTAGTGGCCGCGTTGCTTTATCTGCAGGCACTAGGAGTGAGTATAGCTTAAGCGGAAATTTTGCGTATCGAAAAAGAGGATTATCAATTTCAGTGAATGCGGGATTTGCTATCAATTATTTTAAGGGAGAGGGAAACTCGACTAGACGTAATCTTTACTTGGATTCAGCTAACTACTTTAATACAATTTCTTCTAACACAAACAGAAATAAAAGACCCAATAGTCGTGTGAATGTAGACTATGAGTTTTCAAAGAAAAGTCTTTTGAATCTTGTAATACAGTTTAATCAGAATAATTCAAACCAACATGCTTGGACTCGGTTCAGTACCCTTAATCGGTTTGATTCCTTGTGGAAATTAAGTGAAAGAACTATTAGCAGTACCATTTTTTCAATAAATCCCAATTTTAATATCAATTATACGTACAAGCCTCGTAGCGGAGAAACGTATCGCTTTTTTCTTTCATTCAATCCTGGTAGGTCAACAAATGACAAAGACTTTTTTCAGTCCTATTTAAAAACGGGTAATTCTTTTATTCGTGCAGACTCTGCTCAACGACAGGAGACAGAGAACCGATTAAAGGGGGGCAGTTTTAGAGTTGCGTATGATCGTACAATTCCTCAGTCAAAACTTTCTATTTCGGCTGGTGCATTTTATAATCAATCGTGGACCCGTGCCGTGACAGATGCCTATTATCAAAAACTGCCAGCCGATATCTTATTACCCCTTCCGCTTTTGAGCAATGATTTTATATTTAAGCAAGAGGTTTATAATGTTCGTTCTTCTATAAAAAAGATATTGGGAGAGGAGTTTAGTGTTACAGCTGGGGTAGCTACTGAGCTAACGCTGATTTCATTTGATATGAAGAATGAAAATAAAAATGCAGCTAATTCGTACTTATCTTGGTTGCCATTCGCTAACCTGAATAAATCATGGAAGGACAGGCTGAGTTTAACGATCTCCTATCGACGCAGTATTAACCGCCCAGGGATGAATCAGATTAACCCGGTTATTGATTTTTCTGATCCTTATAATCTTCGTTTTGGGAATCCTGATTTAATTGCCTCTACTGCTGACCATTTTAATCTAGTTGTAAGTCGTACTCGCAAATCGTATTTCTTGAATCTAAGCGCGGGCTATCACGAAGTAAAGGGGGTTTTCAGTCAGGTAAGAACATTGGTCGATCTTGGGAAAACAGAGATTACATGGGAAAATATTAGTGGGCGTCATGAATATGAGTTAAGTACCTGGAATGGATTGACACTGGTTAAAAAGCTAAAGCTGAATGCTAGTGCCAGTTGGACTTATATGCAGTACAGCCCTTATGATAAGGAAGTTCGAAAGTTTCGAAATGGATTTTCGCTCACCACCACAATTGGTCAAAATTGGGTACCTAATGAATTCTGGAATTTGACTACCAATTTTAATTTAAATCGGTTTGCTTCTCCACAGGGTGTCGCAAGATGGAATTCAAGTTTGACAGTAGGGGTTCAGCGTAAATTTTTTACAAAACGTTTACTCGTCACCCTAAACGCGGTTGATCCAATTATGAATCAGCAGCGGCGTAATGTTACGTACGGTCCCAATTTTTCTGTGACAAGTTTCAATATGACGTATACCCGAAATTACCGGTTAACCTTGGCATATGTCTTTATGCCCAGACGGCCCTCTACGCCGATCAATAAGAAAAAAGTTACAAATTCGAAGTAAGTCTTCGTTGAAGCCAACTGTTTTTAACAGGTATAAGCCAATTATGTAATAGCTCATTTTTATTTGCTACAATATTGTTGAAGTACAAGGTGTCACCGGTAATATAATTTTGCTCTACTGCATACGATAATTGTGCTAGAGGTAGTAGTTGTACTTTTTGATTCACAATGAAAGCCAGTTGGGTACGATCTAGTAAGCTGACAGTATGCTTTTGCTCTAATGTCTTGATGAATTGCACGGAACTATCGGTACTGCAGCCTCCTACTGGAATTGTTGTCTCATCTGCCATTAAAACAATAAACTGCCCGAAAAATAAAAATGATTTTGCCTTTACAGGGGCGCCATGTGATTGCCATTCATTAGAAAAATTTTCTAGTTCTTCTTCTATTTGTAAGGCTTCTGAGATCCCCAATAGCCGATTTGATTGATAAACCCAAACTCTGGAACTGGCTGCAAAATCAGCAGGGATTAGGTGTTGGATCGATGTATTCACAGAAAAATCTATTCAGATAACATTTCTTTTTCAATAATCTCGGCGATATCAAGCACTGCTACTTCTTGTTCTTTGTCTGCCCCTTTTACACCATCTGTTAACATCGTATTGCAAAATGGGCAGGCCGCGGCTATCACTGTAGCACCGGTTTGTAACGCTTCTTCAGTTCGTTCGGTATTTATTCTTTTTTCTCCTTTTTCCTCTTCCTTAAAAAGTTGCGCACCACCTGCGCCACAGCAAAGGCCATTGGTTCTGCAGCGTTTCATCTCGACCAGCTCACTGTCTAAAAGTTCCAGCACTTTTCGGGGCGCCTCATATATTCCATTTGCCCTACCTAGGTAGCAACTATCATGGTAAACAATTTTTTTACCTGCAAAAGAACCACCTTCTTTTAATTTTATTTTTCCCTGATCAATTAGCTGTTGAAGCAATTGCGTGTGGTGAATTACTTCATAATTTCCGCCCAGCTCAGGGTATTCATTCTTCAGTGTATTAAAACAATGTGGGCATGTGGTTACAATTTTTTCAATTCCATAGTTATTCAATGTTTGAATATTCTGGTAGGCCATTAATTGAAATAAAAACTCATTACCTGCTCTTCTAACTGGATCACCGGTGCATAATTCTTCTTGACCCAAAATGGCAAAATCGATTCCCACCCGTGTAAGAATATGAGCAAAGGCGCTACTGACCCGTTGTGCCCGTTGATCAAAACTGCCTGCACAGCCAACCCAAAAAAGGTGTGTTGGTTTTTTTCCCGCTGCTACACAGGAGGCCAGAGTAGGAATAATCATCAAAATAAATTGAGTTGTAAAAGTACATAATTTATTGGATGAGTTGTTGCTCTGTTTTATGCTTTGCCTACTTTTGTTTTTATCCGTATGAAGCAAATCTGGAAACGAATCACGCATTGGGAGCAATGGAATTTTTTTATCCTCTATTTTCCTATTCTTCCATTCTGGATCTGGTATTGTATCCGGAGTCGTTCCATTTGGTTTTTCAGCGCCTCTAATCCTACCATTACTTTTGGCGGTTTTGAGGGAGAGGGTAAGAAGGAGATGTATGCGCAACTTCCAACAATCTACTTTCCTGCTACTTTTTATGTTTCTGCTGGACTTACAACAAAAGAAGCTGAAGAAAAGATTCGGTCGGCAGGTTTTGAATTGCCTTTTACGGTGAAGCCGGATGTAGGAATGAAAGGTCTGTTATTTCGAAAAATTACTTCCTGGGAGCAGTGGCGCTTTTATCATGAAAAAATGAGTGTTGAGTACCTAGTGCAAGCATTTGTTGATTTTCCAATTGAATATAGCGTCTTTTATTATCGACACCCTTCATCTCCAAAAGGGATTATTAGTGGCTTTATCCAGAAAGATTTATTACAGGTGAAGGGCGATGGCCTCTCCAGCATTAAGGAGTTAATTAAATGTCACCCAAAGGCAAAAAGTAGAATGGCTGAGTTGAAAGTACGTCATGCTGATAAGTGGAATGAGATTTCCTTGCCAGGACAAATCTTTTATTTGTCTTATGCAGGTAATCATAACCGAGGGGCTCAGTTTATAAATCTCAGGCATGAAATTGATGGTAGTTTATTGAATTTGTTTGATAAGCTGAGTCATCATACTTCTTTTTTTTATGGTCGTTATGATATTAAAGCCTCTTCTGTTCAGGCATTAAAAGAAGGAAAGGAGTTTAGTATTTTAGAATTTAATGGATGTGGAGCAGAACCCAATCATATATATGATTGTGGCATGAACTTAATGCAAGCTTACCGGGTATTATTGACGCATTGGTCAGCTTTATATCAAATTAGTGCACATAATCATCGAAACGGGCATCGATATTGGGATTTTAAAAAGGGCTACCATTTTTTAAAGAGGGCACGGGCTCATTTTGAACATTTGGAGAAGCTGGATGTTTCAGGCATATAAAGTTTTGATAAGATGTTAATATTCTTAAGAGTTTTATTCACTGGCTTGTTGGTAAGTTTTATTGGTTCTTTACCTCTTGGTACGCTTAATGTGGCAGCCATGCAAATTTCAATTTCTGACGGAGTAATGGCGGCGATTCAATTTTCGATTGGTTCTTTATTGGCTGAGATTATTTACGTTCGACTTTCTTTAGTGGCAATGGATTGGATACGTAAGCAGGTAAGATTGCTATTGTTCTTTGATTGGATGACGCTTGTACTTCTCCTTGCGTTAGCGGGTTCAAGTTTTTATGCGGCTACTCAACCCGCCACTCATACAGGTAATCCCATTTTAAGTAGTACGCTACCTAAACTCTTGCTTGGTTTTTTGATGAGTGCAATTAATCCCGTTCAAATTCCATTTTGGTTTGGGTGGAGTTCAGTGCTCTTAGCAAAAGGATTTATTGAACCCAAAAACTCTCAATATAATATTTATATAATCGGCATAGGCATGGGAACCTTTTTGGGAAATTCAATTTTTATATTTGGAGGACAGTTGGTTGCAGCAGTAATATCAAATAATCAAACTTTTGTTAGCGGGGCTATTGGGGTAATTTTTTTCCTTTCTGCCGGCTGGCAACTTTTTAGGCTTCTCCAAAAAAAGGGTGTAATGCATCGAATGAATGACCCCAAGGTGGATAAGAACAAGGTTGGGGAACAAATTGAAAAATGGGAGTCGCATTGGTTGAAGAAACCCCGTCAGGATTGATGAATCCAGTTTTCTCGGTCGGTGGGGCTAAATTTCCAGGGTGCAAAATTATTTTCTACATTACTAAATAAACTCGCCCATTCAGCGGGTGTGTTGCTTTCTTCCATCACAAGGTTTCTTCTTAGTTGAAGAATAATATCCATCGGACTTATGCTAACGGGGCATTCTTGAACACATGCGTTGCAAGTTGTGCATGCATTTAATTCTTCTATCTTAATGTAGTCATGTAGCAGAGAACGTCCATCTTCTTTCCATTCTCCGTTTTTATCAATGGATTGGCCAACCTCTTCTAATCGGTCTCGCGTATCCATCATGATTTTTCGTGGCGATAAAAGTTTCCCGGTCTGGTTTGCTGGACATGCACTGCTACATCTGCCGCATTCTGTACAACTATAAGCGTCCAATAAATTTTTCCAAGTGAGGTCTTGCACATCTTTAGCGCCAAATCTGGGGGGGACTCCTTCTTGGGTGGTAGGAGCTAATTCAGGCTGCATCGCGTAAAGAACCTCTTGTTGAATCGATGGCATATTCTCCATTTTACCAGTGGGATTTAGCGAAGCGTAGTAAGCGTTTGGGAACGCTAATAAAATATGGAGATGTTTGGAGGTAGGTAGATAATTTAGAAACCCGTAAATACCTAGAATGTGCAGCCACCATGTACTACGTTCAACTATTATTAGCGTAGAATTAGCGGAATGCTGAAAAAGTGGATGGAGCATGGAAGAAAACCAAAATGAACCTGAAGCATGAGTGGCGTAAGGGCTCACTGCTCTAGACTGTAGCAGCGTATCGCTGGCATTCATCAAAAGAAAAAGGCTCATCAGGATAATCTCTGTAACTAAAATAATAGTAGCGTCACTTTGTGGCCATCCTTCTAGATCTTTACTTTTTAATCGTTTTACCGGTAGAATATTTCTTCGAATTAAAAACAAAATGCAGGCCACAATCACTAGCACAGCCAATAGTTCGAATGAATTAATTAATAGGGGGTAGATTGCGCCTAAATAGGGTGCAAAAATTCGGTGTTCCCCGGTTAGGCCATCTATAATGATTTCTATGATTTCAATATTGATAATCACAAATCCTAGGTATACAAACAAGTGTAAAATTGCGACCCCAGGATTCCGGAACATTTTTTGTTGACCAAACGCAAGGAGTAAAACATTTTTCCACCGGACTAGTTTGTCTCCTTTTATAGATGCCGATTTTCCTAACCTGATGTTTCGAATAATTTTCTTAGCACTACGGAATGCCCAAAAAACGGAAACAAAAGTCACCAATGCAAAGAGAAGGGGTTGCAATAAATTCATGATTGAAATTGATTACACTAAATTAAGCCAAAAGTGTTCAAAAATAGAGTGGGTGCAACTTAAATCGCCCTCTAGAAAATTCTAGTGTAGGCGTAGGCAATTTAAAAGCATTTAATAGTGTGAAAAGCAGTCGTACACCTTTTTTGTTGGTCTTAATTTTTTTCCAATTGAGGTCTGGGGCTATATACCATTGCCGGTAGCGAGGTATTTCTCCTCTGTCAAAAACAATATTTCCGTTCCCATCTTTCGAAATATTTTCAAATCCTCCCAACATACCCGCTGCTCCATATCCCACCGCAATGTTGAGCCAGGGTGGCCAGCTTCCCTTTTTTAGAAAAGGGGCCAGGGATACACTGGCCCAATAAGTTTGTCCATTATAGTCTTTTAGAAACCTGCTGGAAGTAGTAGAGCCAAATAGTTGCGTGGAACGATTATTAAGAATCGGATCGCTATAGCGAACGTTATGATAAGATAGTTTTAATTCAATTCGTTGTTCTTTCCAGCCTAATTCTTGTGCAATTAAAAGACTGCTGCCGGCAATATTAGCAGAAAAATCACCCCAGCTCCATCCCCATTGTGCACTAAATCCATCTAAAATTTCAATTACAGTTTGGTAGGCAGCCCCACTTAGTCCGCCAATCCAAACTCTTTTCTTTCTATCTAGTGAAGCCCAGTTCCACAATTCCATACTACCCATGCTTTCGATGTAGGCACTGTATAGATGCCCTACTTTATCCATTTGTTTCCACTCGCCTAAATCATTAAAAGTGTGAAAAGATGATTGAGGGTATTGTCTATACCAAGCTGTGTAGAGCCCAGTCATTGCAGCTCCGTATCCTGCAATATTTGCCGCGGTCATCCATCGAATTCGACGTTGTAATTCTTTTTTTCTTTTTTCCTGTATTTTAAATAATGAATCCGTGAACTGATTCTGAGCGTGAATTTGTAAATTGGCTACAAAGAGGCTAAGCAAAATTGTAAGAAGGGTAACGCGCATAGGTACTCCCAAATTTCGGTAACTTTCCGCTTTCAAAATCAATAAAAGATGGATGCTTTTGCACAAGAGAATCTGAACAAGTGGTTAGCGGGTAGATATGATGATAAAACAAAACATGAAATCAATCGTCTACTTGAAACGAATCCAGTTGAATTAGAGGATGCCTTTTATAAAAATCTTGAATTTGGTACAGGGGGATTGCGAGGTTTAATGGGGGTGGGAACAAATCGTATGAATAAATATACGATTGGGATAGCAACGCAGGGGTTTGCCAATTATTTAAAGAGTGTTTTTCAAGGAGAAATCGGTGTGGCGATTGCGCATGATAGTAGAAATAATAGCCGTTTTTTTGCTGAAACCACTGCAAAGGTATTTGCTGCTAATGGCATAAAGGTTTATCTATTTGAAGATTTACGACCTACCCCCGAGTTGTCTTTTACAATCCGAGAATTAGGTTGCCAGGGGGGGGTGGTTTGCACGGCATCTCATAACCCAAAAGAGTACAATGGGTATAAAGCATACTGGAATGACGGGTCGCAATTAGTACCTCCGCATGATAAAAATGTAATGCTGGAAGTCGAGAAGATTAACGGGGTTGAAGATGTAAAATGGACGGGGGGTGATAATTTGATAACATCGTTAGGCGATGAAATGGATCAACGATATATTTCAATGGTAAAAGGGTTAAGTATCTATCCAACGATTATTGAAAAACATGCTGACCTCAAAATTGTATATACACCTATTCACGGGTCTGGTATCAAACTGGTTCCTCCTGTTCTAAGAAAATTTGGGTTCAAGAATATTCATATAGTAGAAGGCCAGTCAAAACCCGATGGTGATTTCCCTACCGTGAAATATCCCAACCCAGAGGAAGCGGAGGCAATGCATTTGGGATTAAAATTAGCAGAGGAACTGGATGCAGATATTTTGTGTGGAACAGATCCAGATGCAGATCGACTGGCTATTGGTGTAAAAAATACAGCAGGAAAATGGGTACTCTTAAATGGAAACCAAACGGCTGTTTTAGCCTTTAACTATCTTTTGGAGGCTAGAAAAGAAAAAGGACTGGCACAGCCCAATGATATGGTTATAACCACCATCGTAACGACTCCGATGATTGATGTGTTGGCAAAGGCTAATCAAGTTAATTGTTACAGAGTGTTGACTGGTTTTAAGTGGATTGCCAATTTGATTCGTGAAAAGGAAAAGAATGAAAATTACATTATTGGTGGGGAAGAAAGTTTTGGTTTAATGATCGGAGATAAAATTCGTGACAAGGACGGCGTAAGTGCTGTGGCTCTGTTATGTGAAATGGCTGCTTACGAAAAAGAAAAGGGTAGAAGTTTGTATGAAAAGCTCATTGATCTCTGTGTTCAATATGGCTATTACTTGGAAGAGCTTATTTCAATCACTCGTAAAGGAAGAAAGGGGCAAGAAGAAATTGCTGAAATGATGGATGGGTTTAGAAAAAAACCTCCACTTCAACTAGGTGGATCAACTGTTGTAGAAGTTTTGGATTATGAAAAGCAAATGGGTCGAAACATTAATACCGGTGCGCAGTGGTCTCTTACGCTTCCAAAGTCAAACGTGATACAATTTGTGCTGGAAAACGAAAGTGTTATTTCTGCCCGACCAAGTGGTACGGAGCCAAAGATCAAATTCTATTTTAGTGTTAAAGAAAATCTTGTTTCCGCTAATCAGTTCGATCAGGTTGGAAACCAGTTGAGAAACAGAATAAAGTCAATCATTACAGATTTAAATGTATGAGGCCAGTAGAAGACAAACATCGCCATCAGGGTCTTCGGCATAAACTGGTAGATCAACTCAAAGCATCTGGGATTAGTGATGAGAATGTGTTACAGGCAATCGCGCAGGTACCCCGTCATTTTTTTCTGGATTCTGCTTTTGCGGAAATTGCCTATGAAAACAGATCTTTTCCAATAGGCGAAGGACAAACGATCTCACATCCATATACCGTTGCATATCAAACTCAACTTTTGAGCATTAAAAAATATGAGCGTGTACTGGAGGTGGGCACAGGTAGCGCCTATCAAGCTGTTGTATTAGCCACCCTTGGAGCACAAGTTTATACAATAGAAAGGCAGCGAAAACTGTTTGATTCCAATAAGCAATTTGAGTGGCTGCAAAAGCAAACAGGTATTAAGTTCTTTTACGGCGACGGCTATCAAGGACTTCCTACGTTTGCTCCCTTTGATAAAATTTTGATCACTGCCGCTGCGCCCCAAGTGCCTTCCGCTCTATTAGAACAATTGCGGCCAGGAGGATGGATGGTTGTGCCTGTGGGGGAGGGAAATATCCAGCAAATGAGAAAGATAACAAAGCTTGCAGATGGTACTATGAGTGTTGAGATCTTTGATGAATTCTCCTTTGTACCTATGCTAGCTGGAAAGGAAAGCTGAATCTTTATTCTTACCTTTCCTTTACAAAATCCTGTTATGCGAATTGGTCCGTTCTTACTATGTGCCACGCTATCTATTGCATTGGTTGCAGCGCTCGATCGCCCCCTTGGTAAAATTCCTCCGCTCGGAAAGTTTTTAAGCCCTCAATATGGGTTTTGGCAAAACGCTGAGCCTTTGGGAATGGATTATGGAGGGGCGCTAAATTTAAAAGGTTTGAAAGGCGATGCGACAGTTTATTTTGATGATCGACTAGTCCCGCACGTTTTTGCAGAAAATGAAGAGGATCTGTATTTTATACAGGGTTATTTACATGCTCGATTTAGATTGTTTCAAATTGATTTGCAAACTCGAGCTGCTGCAGGCAGGGCAAGCGAACTAGCAGGATCAAAGGCGATCAACTTTGATCGAGAGCAACGTCGACTCGGAATGGTATTTGCTGCTGAGAATGCATTGAAGGAAATGGAGGGAGATCCTTTCTCTAAATCCATCTTTGATTCCTATACAGCCGGCGTTAATTCTTATATTGATCAATTGACTGAAGCGGCTTTACCGATTGAGTATAAATTAATGCAGGTAAATCCTGAGCGATGGACAAATTTAAAGTCGGCTTTATTATTAAAGATGATGGCTAAAATGCTCTCTGCTGGAACAGAAAATGATTTGGCTAATACAAATGCGAAATCAATTTTTATGCCAGAGGAATTATCTCGATTATATCCGCAGGTTCCTGACTCATTATTACCCATTGTTCCCAATGGGACTATTTATCCAAAGCCTGCAGTTATTCCCGTAAAACCTGCCAATGCCGACTCCCTTTATTTTAACAATAAACAGACTGTAGCTGCGCAACTCGTAGACACACCTGATCCAGGTAATGGAAGTAATAACTGGGTTGTTGCGGGATCTAAAACAAAAAGTGGATCTCCTATATTAGCTAATGATCCTCACTTAGAGCTCTCTTTACCTTCCATCTGGTTTGAAATTCAACTCAAGTCTTCTAACTCTAATACTTATGGGGTTTCACTACCTGGATGTCCATTTGTAGTAATTGGATTTAATGATAGTATAGCTTGGGGGGTAACTAATTCTCAACGGGATGTCAAAGACTACTATGAAATTAAGTTCAAAGATGAAAATAGAAAAGAGTATTGGTTTGCAGGAAAATGGGTGCCTTGTAAACTTAGGGTCGAAGAAATAAAAGTAAAAGACAGTTTGCCCGTTTATGATACGGTAGCCTATACCATTTTTGGTCCGGTTCAATTTGATCATCGATTTTCTACAGTTTCTTCAGCAAACCGAAATCTTGCCGTTCGATGGGCAGCCCATGATCCAAGTAATGAGGGAATGACCTTTTACAAGTTAAATCGAGCACATAATTACACCGATTATGAGGAGGCAATCCGCACTTTTACATGCCCGGGACAAAATTTCATTTTCGCTTCACGTACAGGTGATATAGCAATTTGGCAACAGGGGAAGTTTCCGGCGCGTTGGGTTAACCAAGGCTTGTATATAATGCCTGGGGAAGACAGTAGTTTTTTGTGGCAAGGATATATCCCACAGCAGGAAAATCCACATAGTTTAAATCCTGAACGGGGGTATTTGCAAAGTGCAAATCAGCGTGCTGCGGATTCAACGTATCCTTATTTTATTCCTGGCAGTTACACTACTGCCCGTGGAGTCAGAATAGATAAAAAGTTAGCATCACTATCAGGAATCACACCATCTGAATTGATGGCGTTACAGTATGACTATTTTAATACATCTGCCGAAGATCTTAGACCTGTATTATTGAAAAATATCATTGAAGAGCAGTTGAGTGAAAAAGAAATGTCTTATCTCCAGCAGTTTAAAAATTGGGATTTATATGCCACACCCAATTCGTTTGGACAGACTGTTTTTCAGTGCTTCTGGGAAAGCGTTCAATCTTCAATATGGTCAGACGAACTGAGTCGCACTAATCCTACCGCTACCTGGCCCACTGAGCAGACAACCTTAGAATTGTTGTTAAAAGATACTGCACTTGTTTATGCGGATGATATCACTACAATCCAAAAGGAAACTTTGCCCATTATTATTACGAGTGCCTTTAAAAAAGCAGCAGTCAATTTAGAGCAAAAAGAAGCAGAGGGAAAATTGACATGGAGTAAGTTTATGAATCCGAGTGTATATCATTTATTAAAAGATGCCTTGCCTGCTTTTGCCCGGAAAGGGTTGACGGTGGGGGGCTATGGCAATATCGTGAATGCGATCAAGCATAGTCATGGTCCAAGTTGGAGAATGATTGTGCATTTGGTTGATGGTATTGAAGCGTATGGCGTTTTCCCTGGCGGTCAGAGTGGTAACCCGGGTAGCCGTTTTTATGATAACAATGTTTCAGTTTGGGAAAAAGGGGAATACAATAAGTGTTGGCTCATGCGAGAGGCTGATAAAAATGATAGCCGTATTAAATGGGTATTGCGAGCAAAAAAATCTTAAAAAGAAATGTATGAAGTTTCCATTATCTATATTGTTGACACTGTTGGGTGGGATCGGTATTTCACTGATTAGCGCCGTTCCCTGGTGGGGTTTTGTAGGTGTATCATTTGCTGTAGCACTAGTCATCCATCAGGTTCCTGCCAGAGCATTTGCTGCGGGTTTCTTAGGAATGTTTTTAGCCTGGGGAGGACTAGCTTGGTGGATTGACTGGCAAAATGCTAGTTTATTGTCAAAGCAAATCGCTTCAATTTTTCCCTTGCAAGGATCATCTGCTGCTTTACTTATGCTTACAAGCATTATGGGGGGCTTTTGGGGGGTATAACTGCCATTGCAGGCAGTTATCTTCGCATGAGCAAAAACAAAAATTAGGTGCGTCGTCAGTTTCTGAAGTTCGGCTTAGTATATTTTATTGTACAACTGTTTTTCCTTCAAGGAAACAGTACCCTCATTCGAGGAAAAGTTACTGATAAGGAAGGGCGCTCACTTCCTTTCGCTTCAATTTTGGTAATCGGTAAGGGTAAAGGAGTGACGGCTAACGGGGAGGGGTTATATGAAATTGAGTTACAGCCTGGTGTTTACCGGCTATCATGTCAATATGTGAGCTATGCGACGCAGGAAAAACAAATCCAGGTTGTAGGCGATGTAGTTATCTTAAATTTTATTTTAGAGAAACAGGAGCTGGTTTTACCTACAGTTACAATTTCAAATAAGGAAAATCCAGCTAATCGCCTGATTCGTGAAATGATTCGCAGACAGCAGGAAAATCAAAGGAATTCCGAATCGTTTAATTGCGAGGTTTATTCGAAGGGACAGCTTCGCTTGAGAAATTTTCCTACTCGTTTTTTGTCTCAAAAAGTGGATTTTGAGGATGGTGATACCAGTAAAAAAAAGATTCTATACCTATCGGAAACGATTTCCAATTTTTCTCAGCAAAATCGAAAAGAAAAAAAGATTGTCGTTGTTTCTTCCAAAGTCAGTGGAAATTCGGATGGATTTGGATTAGCGGTACCCGATCAGTATTCGCTCTATGAAAATTTAGTTTTAACCGGCACCCGATTGAATCCGCGCGGTTTTGTTTCTCCATTAGCTTCTAATGCATTTTCTTTTTATCGGTTTAAATTACTTGGAACATTTTCTGAAAAAGAAAAGTTGATTAGCCGTATAAAAGTTACTCCAAAAAGAAAAGGTGAGCCGTTATTTGAAGGAGAAATTTCAATAGTCCAAGAAGATTGGCAGCTGCATTCTCTGGAATTGCTGCTGACTACATCGCAGCAACTTGAATTAGTCGACACACTTCGTTTTGTACAACTATACCAAGAAGTAGAGGGGGGACGGTGGATGTTGGCCAGCCAAGTACTGTATCCGGCGGCTAAGAAGTTTGGATTTGATGCGTATGGTAGCTTTATTAATGTGTATTCGCAGTACCAGTTAAATCCAAATTTGAAAAAACGGGCAGTGGATCGCTTTTTGTTGCGGTATGAGGATAGTTCCAATAAAAGGACGCTTCTCTACTGGGAGGCAATTCGGCCAATTCCATTGACGGTAGAGGAGCAACTTGATTATGTGAAAAAGGATAGCCTTGAAAAAAGAAGAATGGATCCCCGCTATTTAGATTCACTAAATAAGATTCGTAACAAGTTTACACTTCCAAAATTGATTTTGGCTGGACAAACAATCTTCACAAAAGGAAATAAATTTTCTTTAAGCCTGAATCCTCTGTTAGAGCAAGTAGCGTTTACCCCTGCAGAAGGAATGGTGTTACAGCCCGTATTCCGATTTCAAAATAAATTGGATAGTGGTAATTCTCGACGTTCAATTTCAGGATCTTTTACAATTCGAACAGGGCTTTTGAATGGGCATATCAATCCCTATTTGTCCACTAATTATATTCCTGCAACGCAGTTGCGCAGTAGTTTCTCATTGGGGGTAGGGCGTCAAGTTTTACAATTCAATCCGCAGAGCCCCATCACGGATCGTGGTAATACCTTGTCTTGTTTGTTGTATGAACAAAATCGTATAAAATCATATGAGGCTTTTGCAATTCGTTTCGGGTACAGTATGGCAGTAGGTTCTGGTCTTTCGTTTGGGTTAAATTTTCGATATGAAAACAGAGTGGCGCTCGATAATATTACCTCCTACACATGGATTAATAAAGGTGATAGATCCTATACACCCAACTATCCGGTAGAGCTATCGCCTAACAATATTTTAAATCATCAATTAGTAGACTTAATAGTTTCTGTTCGCTGGCAACCGGGTACACGGTATATAAAATTGCCAGAACGAATTGTAAATGTTGGAAGTGATAAACCAGTATTTAGTTTCATTTATACACAGGCATTAAAAAATATTTTTAAAAGTGACGGAAAGTATTCCAAATGGAGAGTTGGGGTTACCGATAGTTACAATTTTGGTTTGAAGGGGTTGCTACGCATAAGGTTGGCAACTGGAGGATTTTTGAATACGGACTCAGTGCCATTACCTGATTATATCCATTTCAACGGTAACAATTCTCAACTGGCCAGTGAATATCTCAATAGCTTTCAAGTTTTGCCGGTTTACCAAATGAGTCATACTGAAAAATGGTATGGGTTAGGACATTTGGAGTACAACCTGCGAGGGCTTTTGACAAATAAAATTCCATTGATCAAAAAGCTAAAACCATATCTCGTATTAGGTATTAACGCGTGTTATATTTCAAACGAAAAAAACCATTTTGAGTGGTTTGTAGGCGTCGATAATTTGTTGAAGCAATTTCGTCTTGATTATGTAACGGGCTACCAGCCGGGTGGGGTGGTTATTTCAGGGATCAGAATCGGTTTCAAGGGAATGTAAGGCGTCTTTTTGATTTATTTTATCTTTGCATTGATTTAGAATTTTGCCCAACCTGCAATTGGGGTTCTGGTCGAACTAAAATTCTGTATATGACTTCATTACACAATCGTATTTCACGACGTGAGTTGAAAGAGCGTTTGCTTTCCGACCCTACACCAAGAACAACCTTATCCTTCTATTGTTATTTTCACATTGAGGACCCCCGCCAATTCAGAAATCAATTCTTTATTTCATTAGCTGCATTAGGGGCACTAGGGCGTATCTATGTTGCACAAGAAGGTGTTAATGCACAAATCAGTATTCCTACTGCTTCATTAGATGGATTAAGAGAATATTTAGACTCGATTCATGCTTTAAAAGGTTGCCGATTAAATATTTCGGTGGGGGACGATGGAAAATCTTTTTTTGTTTTAGATATTAAAGTGCGAAATAAAATCGTGGCAGATGGAATTGAGGATCCTGCTTTTGATATGCGACGTAAGGGTAAGTATGCTACGCCGGAGGATTTTAACCGCTTGGCGCAGGACCCATCAACTATTGTAATTGATATGCGAAATTATTATGAGTATGAAGTGGGGCATTTTAAAAATGCGTTAGAAATACCTTCGAGTACATTTCGTGAGCAATTACCAATGGTTGTGGATTTGCTAAAAAATAAAAAAGATGCAACCATCTTGATGTATTGCACAGGGGGTATCCGATGTGAAAAAGCTTCTGCTTATATGTTACACAAAGGTTTTCAGCATGTATTTCATCTAGAGGGAGGTGTAATTAATTATGCAAGTAAGGTGAAGGAAGAAGGTATGCCAAGTTTATTCATTGGAAAGAACTTTGTATTTGATGAAAGATTGGGTGAGCGAATCACTGAAGATGTGATTGCCAGCTGTCATCAATGTGGCAAGCCGGCAGACACACATACAAATTGTAAAAATGATGGCTGTCATTTGTTATTTATTCAGTGCGAAACATGTGCCATCGAAATGAATGGGTGTTGTTCAGCCGATTGTTTGGAAACTCTACACTTATCTGAACCCGAACGAAAAAACCTGCGAAAGGGAAAGGATTTGGGGCAGCACATTTTTAATAAATCCAGAGATAGATTAAAAACGGTTTCTCTTAAAAAATCAACGGGTCGTCTCTAATTGTAGAAGTGATTTTTCTATCGTCTCACCCATTTCTTCTTCACTCAGTGAAACGGGATGAAAGGTTTCTCCAATCACTTTCTCATACAGTTCTATATATCGTTTAGAAATGGTTTCTACCCAGCTGTCTGACATAGCTGGAACCGATTGGCCTTCTTTGCCCATGAAATTATTTTGGATCAACCACTCTCGTACAAATTCTTTACTTAATTGTGGTTGACGCTCTCCCTTACGTTGTCTCTCTTCATAACCCTCTGCAAAAAAATAACGAGAGCTATCTGGTGTGTGGACTTCGTCCATCAAAAAAATCTCATTGCCAATTTTACCAAATTCATATTTGGTGTCAACTAATATAAGCCCTCTGCTTTTAGCAATTTGACTTCCTCTCTCATATAGACGAAGCGCGTAGGAGCTCAGTACTTCCCATTCCTTTTCGCTGGCAAGTCCTTGTTGAATTATTTCAGCAGGACTAATGTCCTCGTCGTGTCCTTCAGCGGCTTTGGTAGAAGGTGTTATAATGGGGGTAGGGAATGGATCGTTTTCGTTCATCCCTTCTGGAAGGGGGGCACCACATAAAACTCGCTTTCCATCCCGATATGTTCTCCATGCATGCCCAGTTAGATATCCTCTTACAACCATTTCTATTTTGAACGGCACGCATTTTTTCCCAATTGAAACAGTTGGGGCGGGGGTGTTGATCAGCCAATTTGGGCAAATATCTCGAGTTGCTTCCAGCATATGGCTGGCTATCTGATTCAAAACCTGTCCTTTAAAAGGAATGGGGCGGGGCAGAATTACATCAAAGGCTGAAATTCGATCCGATGCAATCATAACTAGCCAGTCCTCGCCGATAGTGTATACATCCCTTACTTTACCCCTGTAAAAAGAGGTCTGATCTTTAAAATTAAAATCACCCATGCCCCGAATGTAAAAAGAGAGTCCTAAAGTACGGTAAACCAGTCTGTTTGAGATTTCAACAATTTATCCTTTACCCTTAAAAATTAAATTTTTATAGTCTCCCTACAATGCGTACTTTTCCACCCTATTTTAAACCAAAATTCCGATTTATGAGAAAAAGCTACCAATTTCTAGCTTCTTCAATTGCGGTGCTGTTAATTTCCTTCTCTGCTTATGCTCAGCAAATTACAGTGAAAGGTACTGTGCGGAGCCAAGCTTCTAAGGAACTTGTACCGGCTGTTTCAGTTGCCGTAAAAGGAACAACTCAAGGCACATATACTAACGCAGATGGACAATTTTCCATTTCTGTTGCTAAGTTGCCAGTTACCTTGATTTTCAGTTCAATTGGATATCAAGACCAGGAAGTAAATGTTTCTAGTGCTGCTAGTATTTCTGTTGACTTGCAAGTGAATGAAGCGTTGGGTCAGGAAGTAGTAGTTGCCGCTACCAGAACTCCCACACGTTTACTGGAGTCTCCTGTAACGGTGGAGCGTTTAAGCTCAACTGCACTTCGTAATGTTGCGGCGCCTAATTTTTATGAGGCAATCGGAAACCTAAAGGGTGTAGACGTGCATACAGCAAGTTTAACCTTCCGCACAATTACTACTCGTGGATTTGTAAGCAGTGGTAATACTCGTTTAAATCAATTAATGGATGGAATGGACAACCAAGCGCCAGGTTTGAATTTTGCTGTTGGTAGCATGGTAGGTCCTTCTGATTTGGACGTTGAAAGTGTAGAGGTTCTATCAGGAGCTTCTTCAGCTTTATATGGATCTGGTGGTATGAACGGTACTGTATTGATCAATACTAAAAATCCATTCAAATACCAGGGATTCAGCTACAACATTAAACAAGGTATGATGCATGTTGATCAAAAGCAACGTGCTGCAGCTCCTTTTTATGATTGGTCATTCCGTTGGGCTAAAGCTTATAAAAATAAGTTAGCTATTAAGTTGGCTGCATCAATGGTTAAGGGATCTGATTGGGAAGCTGAAGACTACCGTAACAAAGCACAGATTGGAATTCTTAGTGCAGTTGTACCCGGAAATCGTACCAGCAATGCTGATTTCAATGGAATCAACATGTATGGTGATGAAACAAGTGCTAACATGAATGCGTTCTCTCTTTTTGTACAACAGTCAACTCGTAATGGTATTTTAGGAGCAACGGGTGGTGCATTAGATGTGGTTACATTGCTAAATGCTTATTATGCTGCCATTGGTAATCCTATGTACCCTACTGATGCTCAACGCCAAGGATTTTATACTTTCCCATTCTTCCCGGCTCCTGTTTTAGGAGCAATCAATAGCCCTCAATTAAGGCCTTTGATTGATCAAATGTTTCCATTCTACAACGGTCTTAAGAACAACTATTTTGGCAATGCTACTGTGTCCCGTACAGGATATGCCGAAGAACAATTGTTGGATTATAACACTTTGAACGTTCGTTTCAACGGCGGTATTCATTACAAGTTTACTGATAACCTTGAGTTGTCATTGAATAGTTATATTGGTTCTGGCACAACTGCTTACACTGGTGCAGATCGTTATTCACTTCGCAATCTGACGATGGGTCAGCACAAATTGGAATTACGTCATAAAAACTGGTTTGTTAGAGCCTATACTACCCAGGAAAATGCCGGTAAATCTTATAACGCCACTGCCTTAGGTGCTTTCTTGAATGAGTCAGCAAGTCCAAGTGGTAGCTGGTTCCCTTTATACATCGGAACCTTCTCAGAGGGTCGTCGTTTAAATGGTGTTTTGGCAAGCGATTTCACGTTACACCAAGCAGCAAGAACTTCTTCCGATGCTTCCCGTTTGATTCCTGGTACAAAAGCATTTGCTGATGCACTAAATCGTATTAAGACCACGCCTATCAGTAAAGGGGGTGCGTTGTTCTTGGATAAAACTGATTTCTATTCTGTAGAAACACAGCTAAACATATCCGATATGGGTGGCTTCTCTGATAAGGTAGAAATGATGGCCGGTTCAAGTTGGAAGCAATGGGTTTTAAACTCTCAAGGAACACTTTTTGCAGACACTGCTCAGCTTATTCGTATAAACGAATATGGAGGTTATTTGCAACTAAAAAAGAAATTGTTGAACGACGGTTTAACATTGACAGCATCTGGTCGTTTTGATAAGCAAACTAATTTCAAAGGCCGCTTCACACCACGTGTTTCTGCTTTGATTAAATTGGCTAAAGAGAACTTCTTACGCTTATCATATCAGACAGCTTATCGATTCCCAACCAATCAAAACCAGTATATCAGTTTAGTAACTGGTTCAGGTGTATTGATGGGTTGTTTGCCGCAGTTTCAAGACTATTATAAATTAAATAGTACTCGACCTGGATATACTGCAGCTAGCGTTTTATCGTACAGAGCGGGAACTATAGCTGATTCAAGCCGTTTAGTTCGTGCTCGTTTCCAGGAAGTGAAGCCTGAGACAGTTAAATCTTATGAAATCGGATATAAAGGGGTTATTGGCAAGAAATTACTAATTGACGCTTATTATTACTATAGTCGTTACGAAGATTTCTTGGTTGGTGTAGCCTTAGTCCAATCACGTACAGGTGCTAACTCTGATTTATACTCTCCCTTTTCAAGTACCAACCTCTCTTATGTTCAAAACTCTTCTCAAGCAGTTAAATCATCTGGTTGGGGTGTTGGATTTGAATACCAGTGGGTGAAGAAATATGTTGTATACGGAAACGTATTTTCTGATAAGCTACAAGATGTGGAAGCTGGCGTGGTTACCTACTTCAATGCTCCCAAATACCGTGTTAATATCGGAATGCGTAATGAAAACGTATACAAAAACTTTGGATTTAATGTGGTTTATAAGTGGCAAGATCGCAACTATTACGAGGGAACATTCGTAACGGGTACCTTGCCTGCTTTTGGATGGTGGGATGCACAGGTTACCTATCGTCCTTCTAAAAATCAAAAGAGTACTTTCCGTGTAGGGGGAACAAATATTGCTAACAACTATCAGCGCACTGGTTTTGGTAGCCCTTATGTGGGTGGTTTATACTACGTGAGCTACGGATATAACTTATTCTAATCGAATTGGGTTTTAAGTAAGTCCAGTCCCGCCATTTGGCGGGACTTTTTGTTTTAAAGCGGACTCAAAAGAAGTAATTTAGCGATTCATGGATGCTGCATTAATCGTTTCAGGATGGAAAAAGGGCCAATTCAGCCCGTTTTACTGGCTAGAAGGCGAGGATGACTACTTTATCGATCAAGTAGTTGATGCTGCCGAAAATAGCCTCTTATCGGCTTCTGAGGCTTCTTTTAATCTTACAGTAATGTATGGTCGGGAATCAAACTGGAGCGATGTACTTACTAATTGCAGAAGGTACCCCATGTTTTCGGAGCGTCAGGTTGTTATTATCAAGGAGGCTCAATATATGCGAGATATAGAGAAGCTGGAACCCTATTTTGAAAATCCATTGGTGTCAACCGTTTTAGTGATTGCTTACAAAGAAAAGAAGCTTGATAACCGAAAAAAGTTTGCAAAAACAATCAAAGAAAAGGGTACTTATGTTTCTTTCAAAAAGCAAACCGAGAGAGAAATTGCTGAATGGACAGCGTCGAAATTTAAAGCAGCGGGGTTACGAATTACAGATCGCGCATTGATTTTATTTACAGATCACTTAGGAAGTGACAGAAGCAGGATTGAAAAGGAAATTGAAAAACTAGTACTTAATAAAAATGAGGAACAGGAGATAACTGAAGATGTGATTGAAAAATATGTGGGGGTTAGTAAAGAACATAACGTTTTTGAGTTGCAAGCCGCATTGGCCCAACGTGATTTTCTTAAAGCCTTTCGAATTATCCAATATTTCAAAGAGAATACTAAAGCGGCCCCCGTTCAATTAATACTTTCACTTTTATATTCTTTTTTTTCAAAGTCGATTATGATTTTTGGTACGGATCAGCGCGATGAGCGAACATTGGCAGGTGTTTTAGGAGTCCCACCATTTTCGATAAAAAATTATCTTACTGCTGCTAGGATTTATGGATATCCTGGGCTGGAACGAATTATGCTTCTTTTATATCAGTATAATTTAAAATCTGTGGGTGTGGGTTCTTTTGCAGATGATGCTTCCCTTTTAAAAGAGCTTATTTTAAAAATGACTCTAGGGCCACGTTAAATTAAAGCACAGAAAGGCTCTGAATTTTGTCTTTCGTGATTTGTTCAACCAAAGTAGCAAGGTTCTCATATTTCTTTTCTTCCCGCAGATATTTGTGCACATGCACCTCTAGTTGCTCCCCATAGATTTCTTTGTCAAAATCAAATATGTTGACTTCGATGACTCTGCTTTTGCCATCTATGGTAGGCCTAAAACCTATACTCATCATTCCTTTTAATACATTTTCAAAACCCTGAGGTTTAGCATAGACTGCATAAATTCCATTACCCGGCACTATTTTTTCGGGGTCTTCCACTTTTAAGTTAGCAGTTGGATAACCTAGTGTTCGGCCAATCTTGTTTCCGTGCACCACCGTGCCACTAAAAAAGAAATCGTACCCTAATAATTTGTTGGCCGCCTCCACTTCACTTTTGGATAGGGATTCTCGAATACGAGTTGAACTGATAGTTATATTTTCTATTAGATGCTTCGGAATTTCTTTTAAAGTAAAGCCTCCTTTTTTTTCATAGGATTCCAACAAAGCGTAGTCGCCTAATCTGTTTCGACCAAATAGATGATCGTGTCCGATAATAATAGTGTGAGGACGAAAGTTTGATAATAAAAAGTCTTCGATATATTGAGAAGCCGGTTGGTTTGCAAATGCATCTGTAAATGGGACTACCACTAAGTGATTGATTCCCTCTTTTTCTAAAAGCTGGATTCTTTCTTCGAGGGTTGTGATGAGGCGGATACCTAAAATAGCTGAGCTGACTATTTTTCGGGGATGGGGATGAAATGTGACTAATACAGACTCACCATTGATTTCTTTTGCTGTTTTTTTTACGGCTTCTAAAATTTGTTTATGCCCGTTATGTACACCATCAAATGTTCCAATGGTTAATACGGCTCTAGTAAAAACTGGCAAATTGTTTATATCGTAATGAACTTTCATTCGGCTTGCAAAGATAACGCAGTCCGCTTTGCAAGCCGAACTGGAATCTGTAAGTTTGTAATTCATGTCACGCTATGCGCAACGCGGTGTATCCGCTCAAAAAGAAGAAGTTCATGCTGCTACGCGCAGTCTGCACCCTGGGTTATATCCTTCTGCCTTTTGTAAAATCTACCCCGATTATATAGGAAATGATTCAAACTGGGTGAATATCATGCATGCTGACGGTGCGGGAACAAAGAGCACACTTGCCTATTTATATTGGAAAGAAACTGGGAACATTGATATCTGGAAGGGAATTGCGCAGGATGCAATTGTAATGAACCTGGATGATCTATTGTGTGTAGGCGTAACCTCTTCAATTTTGTTTTCTTCTACCATCGATCGTAATAAACATAAAATCCCCGGTGAAGTATTAACGGCTATCATTGAGGGAACCAGAGAGTTTTTTGAGCAAATGAGCAAGTGGGGTATCGATATACATTTTTTAGGAGGGGAGACGGCAGATGTGGGTGACGTTGTTCGTACGGTTGCAGTGAATGGCACAATGACCGCTCGTTGGCCTAAGCCAAAATTGGTTACTAATGAAAAGATTGCTGCGGGGGACGTTATAATTGGATTGGCAGGATTTGGCCAATCTACCTATGAAAGTAGATATAATAGTGGTATTGCAAGTAATGGCTTAACTAGTGCTCGACATGATTTATTGTCTTCCTATTATTCGTCGCATTTTCCCGAGTCTTTTGACCCGGCTATAGACCAATCAGTTTGTTACACCGGGCCCTATCGCTTAACTGACAAAGTGATCGAGCAAGGAAATGAGTATATGGTTGGTGACCTTTTGTTGAGCCCCACCCGAACCTTTGCTCCAGTACTTAAGGCTATTTTGGAAGAACATTTTGATGACGTTCATGGTCTTATTCATTGCAGTGGGGGCGGTCAAACGAAGTGTCTAAAATATTTGCCAGCCCCACTTCGAATAGTAAAGGATGATCTTTTTTCCCCACCGATTATATTTGATTTAATAAAGAAAGCTAGCAAGGCTGATTGGAGAGAAATGGTTCAGGTTTTTAACGTAGGCACCCGTATGGAGATCTATACTTCACCCTCTAGTGCAGAAGCACTCATCAAGCTGGCAAAATCTTTTGGTGTTGAGGCTAAGATTATTGGTAGGGTTGAGAAGAGTGTTAAGAAAGAACTATTTATTCATCTTGATAATGAAACATTGATTTTTTGATTCCTAGTCGCAATTAATTAAATTGTATAAAAGCTAAGCATATGGCAGAGTCAATCATAGAATTAAGGAATGTCAATATTTACCAGGGGGCTACTTTGGTGCTACAGAATGTTAATCTGAATGTGAATAAAGGCGAGTTCGTTTATTTAGTTGGTAAAACTGGTTCAGGAAAATCCAGTTTATTGAAAACCTTGTATGGAGAACTCTCATTACAAGAGGGGGAGGGAACGGTAGCTGGTTTTAATTTAAAAGAGCTTGACTGGAAAAAAGTACCTTATTTACGCAGAACGCTGGGTGTTGTATTCCAAGATTTTCAATTATTGACTGATCGGAATGTGAATGAGAATCTGAAGTTTGTATTAAGAGCAACTGGATGGACGGATGAGCGGTTGATGAATGAAAAAATAGCTGATGTGCTTGATAAAGTTGGACTTAAATCAAAAGGGTTTAAGATGCCGTTTGAGCTAAGCGGAGGTGAGCAGCAACGTGTAGATATAGCTAGAGCCTTATTGAATTCTCCTAAGTTAATATTAGCCGATGAGCCTACCGGAAATTTAGATCCTGAAACCTCTGATGAGATCATGCGACTATTGTTCCATATTTCAAGGGATTACAACACAACAGTTGTCATGGCTACGCATGATTATATTGTTGTTCAAAAATTTCCCGCACGAATGATTCGTACTGGGCAGGGCAACGTTGAAGATGTTAGTTCTGTTTCAGTGCAGGCAGTCTAGTTGATAGTGGCTGTCTTTACATGTTGATATTTTCCATTCCTTCACCCATAAGCTTATTGCTTTTACGTTTGAAAAGGCTAGGATCAAATTTTCCAAATCTCCAGTTTACATTTAATCGCAACAACTGAGGGTCTCTTCTTCTAAATACATCCTGCGTAAACAGGGTAGAAGCGGAATAAATTTGTTGTCTTCTTGTTCGTAGTACATCATTCATGTTCAACGAGATGCTAGTTTGCTTGTTCTTGCCTAAATCAATTCGCACTGCTGCATCAATAAAGTAATTAGCCTTTTGGTATCCTTGTGCTGCACTAGTCTGTCCAAACATGCCCATTCCAAACATGCCACCGCCGCCACCCCAGCGATTTCCACCACCGCCGCCACCGCTGCCGCCTGGCGGGAGTACAGACTTAGATATATATTCGCCTGAGAGTTGAACAGTTATATTTCTGGGCAACTTATAAGTATTATTCAATTTAAGTTGGTAACTCACAAACGGATCAATTGAATTTTCATAAGCGGCATCTAGCTTGATAGCAGAAGTAAACAAATTAAAATTACTGGTCAGGTCCCACTGGTTTGTGATTTTAGTTTTTGCCACCAGTTCTGCCCCTGTCACATAGCTATTATTGGCATTGATAAAAGTATTGATCAATACTTCATTTCCGGTTAGGGGGTTGATTTCTTTGTCTTGATATCTGGTAATTAGGTTGTCGGTATGCTTGAAGTAAATGGATCCTAGTATATTATTTTTATTTTGATATGTTTTTTGGTAAGAGAGCTCAAATGAGTTGGTAAACTCGGGTAGCAGTCCTGGGTTTCCTCGGCTGAGATTTAGTGAATCCGAATAATCGGTAAAGGGGTAGAGTTGGAAAAAGTTTGGTCGATTGATTTTCCGAGTATAATTAACTTGTAATTCCGCATTTTTTTTCAGCTTTTGGCTAATAAATAAACTGGGGAAAAGGCTGACAGGAAACTCAATGGAGAATTCTTCATTTTTATCTGGTAGAAACCCTTTGTAAAGAGAGCTCTCTCCTCGTAGACCCACTTGGTACCCAAAATTATTAATTTGTTTTGATAGGGTTACATAGGCAGCGTAAACGTTGTCTTCGCTATTGTAGTTAACAGACAATGCGGGTATATTTATATTTCCAGTGGGGGTTGTCAAGTAGAAATTATTCCTGTTATCTACTGTTCTCCATTGACCACGCACTCCTGCTTCAACTTTTACTTTATCATTTATGGGTTTTACATAGTCAGTCTGAATCACCAAATTGGTATTATTGCCAGTCCCAGCTTGTAATTGATCTTGCACTTTTACAAACGAGCTTAATGGATCTGAGTAATATGCCGTTTTTATTTGATTACTATTTTCACTGTTGCTATTGTTCTGTGTTAAGTCAATTGACCATTCCTCTCCTGCCTTCGGAAAGAGATGCTTGAAACTGGCACTAAATCCAGTGAAATCAAACTGACTGGAAGAGTTGGAGAAGCGGTCATTTCGAGACTGTTTTGTGATGGCGTATAATGAATCAATTGTACTGTGACTATCGTTGGTAGGCGTGAATTTTCCACCCCCCTTATTAAGGGAAACTGAAAAAGTATTTCTATTGTCAATGAAATAATCGAATCCACCTCTAAAAAACATAAATTCTCCCTTTGAGATACTGCTGTCTTCTTGTTTAAGAAAGGTTTGAGGAGTAGCAATTAGTGTAGTACGTTCTGTGAGACCCGCGCTAATTGATTTTCGCATATTGTAATTAAGACTTCCAAAAAAGTTTAACTTATTTTGCCTTACGTTGATATCACCCCCGCCACCTATTCGTGCTCTTGAATCAATACTGCTTCTAATACTTCCACTATATCCCACCCGTTTATTCTTTTTTAAAATAATGTTTAATATTCCTGCAGTTCCTCCCGAAGCATCAAACTTTGCTGAAGGGTTTGTAATAATTTCTACACTTTCAATTGCATCAGCAGGAATTTGATCGAGACTTAAAACAGTGGGGCGTCCATCTACAAAAAGTTGGGGAGAATTATTTCGCATGGTTACATTTCCATCCAGGTCTACATTAATGGAAGGTACATTTCTCATTACATCTACTGCAGTGCCTCCTGCCGAAACTAAATTTTTATCTACGTTGAAGATCTTTCTGTCTATCCCAAGTTTAAGACCAGTAGTTCCTGCGCTTACAGTTACATTTTCAAGTGTTTTTTCTGCGATATCGATTTTAATATTTCCCAGATCTTTGTCTATAGCAGAGAGAAGGGTGCCCATGTCTGGATTGTTGCCTGATGGCATTTTTACATCAAAGCCAATGGGTTGCTCTATTGACTTATAGCCTATCACGTCAATTTTTAGCTTGTATTGCCCAAATACCGGGATATTCTCTAGGCGAAATTCTCCCTTCGCATTGGTTAACATTCCTGAAATGATTATATCTTTTCTTTTTTTTGTGAGGCTGTCAAATTTGTTTTGAAAGAGTTGGACAGACGCAAATTCAATGGCTTTGCCTGTATTTGCTTCTAAGACTCTTCCATAGAAGTTGCCATTAAAAGAAGGGCGTGAATTGTTATTCCAATTCATTGCCGTTGGAGGCTGTGCCGATAAAGTTGCTATTTGAAATAGAGAGAGAAAAAGAATTGGGAAGAGTTTGGATGACATTTGGTCTAGTTTGCTGTTTAAACGAGAATTAGCTGTTATTATGTTGATAATATTTTTTAAATGGGTTGACCGGTTCATAACGCTTATGTAAGGGTTTTGTTCATAATAAAAGACCTCGTCAAAAAACGAGGTCTTGGGGTGGCTAACCGGGCTCGAACCGGCGACCCTCAGAATCACAATCTGATGCTCTAACCAACTGAGCTATAACCACCATTAATTCCTGTCCCGGGAGGTTAAGGAGTTGCAAATTTAGGTAAAAATGACGTTTCAGAAAAAATGCCGTGTCATTTTACATTATTTTTGAATCTCATGCACCCCACCTTTAAATACTGGTTGAATATGAGGAGAATTAGCATAATTGTATTACTTGTAACAGTGGCTTCTGTTGTCACCTTTCAATCTTTAGGGAAAGGAAAACAAGGGGCCCCTCCTGATAAGTATTCAACCATTATGGTTTTGGTGGGCCGCATGTTGGCAGAGGGGCATTATAGCCCTCAGCAAATTGACGATCAATTTTCTGTAAAAGTCTTTGATCGATATTTAGACGAGTTGGATCCTGAGAAAAATTTCTTTTTGAAATCCGATGTTGAATTGTTGAAGAAGAAGCATGGCAATCGAATTGATGATGAATTGACTGGAGCACCTGTACTTTTTGTGAAAGAGGTAGGGGTGATTTTTAATAAGCGAATGTTAGAGGCTGATGCCTTTTATAAAAAAGTATTGCAGATGCCTTTTACATTTTCAACATTTGAAGAAGTTCAATTGGATGGCGACAAACTAGACTATCCCACTACTTTGGCCGAGCGAGAGGAGAGATGGCGTCAAAAATTAAAATATTTGACCTTGGAGCGTTATGCTGAAAGTTTAGAACTTAAGCGGAAGGCAACAGATAGCTTGGCAATTCGCTCGGAAGCTGATTTGGAAAAAGAAGCTAGAGATAAAGTTGGAAAAATCATGAGTCGAACGTTTGAGCGATTACAGCTTAAGTTTAATGAGGATGATAAGTTTAATTTATTTGTCAATACTATCACTACAACTATGGATCCTCATTCTGAGTTTATGCCCCCGGTGGATAAGCGTTATTTTGATGAGGAAATGAGTGGTCAATTTTACGGAATCGGGGCTACGCTCCAATATGATGATGGGAACATTAAAATTACAAGTGTAGTTACAGGAAGTCCAGCTTATAAGTCAGGTAAAATTCAAAATGGTGATATTATTATTAAAGTGGGTCAAGGCGCAGAGGAGCCTGTTGACCTTACTGGTTTTATGACAACCGATGCAGTAAAGTTGATCAGAGGGAAAAAAGACACAGAAGTTCGCCTTACTATACGAAAGCTGGACGGTACTATTATTACAGTGCCTCTCATACGGGATAAAATTGTTCAAGACGAGGGTTATGCGAGAAGTGCAATTGTAGCTGAAAATGGTAAAAAGATAGGGTATATCTATTTGCCAGATTTCTATGCAGATTTTGATAATCCCAATGGGCGTCGTTGTTTTACAGATGTTGCAGCGGAGTTAGATAAGCTGAAGAAGGAGGGGATTGATGGACTGATTTTTGATTTACGTAACAATGGGGGCGGTTCATTGTATGATGTTGTACAAATGGCGGGCTTATTTATTGCAGAGGGACCTATCGTTCAAGTGAAAGACAGGGAGCGAACGGCGAATATTTTAAAAGATAGAGATCGTTCTGTGCACTATAATGGACCCCTTATTGTAATGGTAAATGAATTTAGTGCATCTGCTTCCGAGATTTTTGCTGCCGCCATACAAGATTATGGAAGAGGCATTATCATAGGGAGTTCCTCCACCTATGGAAAAGGAACAGTTCAGCGAAATATTGGCCTAGACCCTCAATATGGATTTTCTACTACAAATGCTGAATTAGGGACAGTTAAGCTGACGTTGCAAAAGTTTTATCGTGTAAACGGGGGTTCCACTCAGCTTAATGGGGTTACGCCTGATATTATTATCCCAGATAATCTTGAATACATGAAAGTTCGAGAGAAGGATACAAAGGAGTCTCTTCCTTGGGATCAGATTCCAAAGTCTCCCTATATAACATGGACTCCTGGGTATGATATTGATTCTATAAAACGTATCAGTCAGAAAAGAATTGATCAGGACACTATCTTCCAGTTGATTCGTCGGACCGCTTCTTATTTGTCTCAACAGAACAGTAAACTTTACAATTTGCAGTTGCAGGAGTATTTGAAGTCTCAGGAAAAAATAAGAACTGCCGTAAAAAAATTAGACTCTATCCAGCAGGGGAGAGAGTATCTAAAAGTCCGTCCTTTGTCTGGAGAAGAAAATCGTTGGTCAACTGATGCGCCTAAACAAGAGCGATATGAGCGCTGGATTAAAAATCTTCAAAAAGACATTTACATTGATCAAGGTGTAAAAGTGCTTAAGGATATTTTTAGTCAGCCAAGCCAAATAGCCCGTAGAGCTTAGAAAGAATTGATTTAAGCGTTCCTATTGATGCAATTGAGGTCTTCAAAGGCTACCTCTAGACGCTTACAAAAAGACTCTTCACCTTTTCTGAGCCAAACTCTTGGATCGTAGTACTTTTTATTTGGCTTGTCTTCTCCCTCGGGATTTCCTAATTGTCCTTGCAGGTAAGCTTCATTCTTTTTGTAATTGGATAAAACACCCTCCCAGAAAGCCCATTGAAGGTCGGTGTCAATATTCATTTTGATGGCACCATAGGAAATAGCTTCCCGTATTTGATGTTGCGGAGAACCACTTCCTCCATGAAATACAAAATAAACGGGCTTGTTTCCGGTGTTATATTTTTTTTGAATGTAGTCCTGACTATTTTTCAAAATTTCTGGTCTTAATTCAACATTTCCAGGTTTGTACACGCCATGTACATTTCCAAAAGCTGCTGCAATGGTAAATAACGGGCCAACTTTCTTTAATTCTTCATAGGCGTAGGAAACCTCACCTGGTTGTGTATATAGTTTTGAGTTCTCTACATCAGAATTGTCGACTCCGTCTTCCTCTCCACCTGTCACGCCCAGTTCAATTTCAATTCCCATACCTAGTGGTATCATTCGTTTAAAAAACGCAGTGGAAGTAGATACATTTTCCTCAATAGGTTCCTCGCTCAAATCTAACATGTGTGAACTGAAAAGAGGATGTCCTTTCTCTTTGAAAAAGACTTCACCTGCATCAATCAATCCACTTACCCAGGGAAGCCATTTTTTTGCTGCATGGTCTGTATGAAGTACAACGGGAACTCCGTAATATTTTGCAATAGTGTGTATGTGTAAAGCGCCTGCGATTCCTCCCTGAATATTTCCTTGTAATTGATCGTTTGGCATGCCTTTGCCTGCAATGAACTGAGCCCCTCCATTTGAAAATTGTACAATAACAGGTGAGTTTACTTTTGCCGCCGTTTCCAATGTCGCATTTATGGAGTTGCTTCCAATGGTATTGACTGCAGGCAGTGCAAAATTATTTTCCTTGGCGTCTTGAAAAAGGGCTTTTAATTCTTCGCCGTATAATACACCTGCGCGATACTTTTTCATACTTATGGATTTTTGCAAATATACAAATTGGTGTTAAGCATTTCCGAGGGCTGAAATCACGTCATACTTAGTGACAATATGATAGGTGCCTGCTTCATCCTTTGTAAGGACAGCGCCATTTTCCTTGCTGATATATTGGGCCAGCTTTTCGGCAGGGCTATCAAAGGGAACAAGCGGAAAAACAGGCTCCATTACCTCTCTGATGCGGGCAGTTTTGAGTGAGGAGTCAGCAAAAACTTTTTTGAAGAGTCCATGTTGACTGATTCCACCAATCGGTTTGTCATTTTCCATTACTGGAATTTGTTCAATATCAAATTTCTTCATCATTTCAACGGCTTCTGTCACGGTTTGATCAGGTTCAATAGTGATTAAGCGCTTAGTGCCACGCGAATTGATGATCTCACGAATTGTTTTAACATCTAAAAATCCTCTTTCCATCATCCATTGATCATTGTAAATTTTACCAATATATCTGCTGCCATGGTCATGTAAAATGCAAACTGCCAAATCTCCTTTTTTTAATAAGTTTTTTAATTGGAAAAGACCTTGCAGGCAACTGCCCGCACTGTAGCCGCAAAAGAGGCCTTCCTCTTTAGCCAGGCGCCTTGCCATGATGGCTCCGTCTTTATCTGTGACTTGCTCAAAATGATCAATCACGCTCATATCATAGTTTTTGGGTACAAAGTCTTCCCCAAATCCTTCACTGATATAAGGTTTTACTTCGTTCATGTCTATTTCACCTGTTCTAAAATATTTTGTGAGTAAGGAGCCATATACATCAATGGCCCAAATCTTTATAGAGGGATTTTTTTCTTTAAGAAATTGCGCTGTTCCTGTAACCGTACCTCCTGTGCCTGCTGTGCAAATCAGGTGAGTAATTTTCCCATCGGTTTGTTTCCAAATCTCCGGGCCTGTGGATTCGTAGTGGGCCTGCCGGTTGGCAAGATTATCATATTGATTCATATGACAAGAATTTGGGATTTCCTTTGCTAATCTTGCTGCTACGCTATAGTAACTTCTGGGATCCTCAGGCATAACATTGGTGGGACAAACAATTACTTCTGCGCCAACAGCCTTTAGAATATCTACTTTTTCTTTGGATTGTTTATCGGTGGTCACAAAAATGCACTTGTACCCCTTTACCACTGCTGCCAAGGCAAGTCCCATTCCGGTATTGCCACTGGTTCCTTCAATGATAGTTCCTCCTGGTTTTAATCGGCCATCTTTTTCAGCAACTTCAACCATTTTCAAAGCCATTCTGTCTTTAATGGAATTACCTGGATTGAAGTAATCCACTTTTGCAAGTACATCACAGGGAAATTCTTTTGTGATGCGTTGAAGTTTAATGAGTGGGGTGTTTCCAATGGTTTCGAGAATACTATTTTTGATATCCATTTTCGTGCACTTTATTGGGTGATTGAGATTGCTTTTTTTATAACCGGATCAAATGAATTTAGGATTTGAAAGTAACCCATTTCTCTCCATTTAAACCGGGCTAGTGTTGCAAGCATTCTTTCTTGCAGAAATTTGTTTTCATTTTCTGATAACTTCATTTTTATTGTAGAGTCAATCATTTTATTCCATGCAGTCAACAATTTTTTTTGTAGGGGCTCATTCGTAAGGAACTGTAGGGGCTCATTCAACGGTTCAAAATCTTTTTTCCAAAGTTGATAAAATGAAAAGCTAAAAGGAGTGATTTGTACGGCAACTTTTTTAAACTTGTTTGAATCGAAGATTAAAGAGTCGTATCCAGTAGTAATAAGTACATCAGGTTTAATTCCATTTGAAGCCAGTAAGGTGTCCTTGCATGGGTTTAAGAAATAGTTAGGTTTTTGCGTGCTATCAAAATCTCCATAGGGTTGTTGAATAGATCTTCCTAAGGGTGTAAAATATCTTGCCACTGTTAAACGGACTGCTGCGCCATTTTCAAGGCTATATTCTTCTTGAACTAATCCTTTTCCATACGAGGTTTGTCCGATAATTTTACCTCTGCACCAGTCTTGAATAGCCCCTGCAACCACTTCACTGGCACTGGCAGAGTACTCGTCAATTAATATAGATACTTTTCCTTTTTCAAATAATCCGGGTCTTTCTGCTCGGTATTCTTTTTTGCCTACCTTATCTCCTTGCGTGAAAACAATTAGTTTTTTATTATCTAATAGTTCATCTGCAATATCTACTGCCTCGGTTAATAATCCACCCCCATTTCCTCTAAAGTCAATCACTAAATTTTTCATACCCTTATCAATGAGCAACTCGAGATTTTTCATGAATTCCTCATAGCTGGTTTCTGAAAATTTTTCCATGCGTATATAGCCAGTTGTAGCATTTAATAGGTATGCCACCTCAACTGCGGGTAGGGGTATGGCCCCCCTTGTGACAGGTAAAGAGAGTAGCGAATCATTTCGAAGTATGCCCAATGTTGCAATGCTGCCACTTTTGCCTTTGATAATTGCTCTGACAGAATCTGCTGATTGGTCTTTTTTTAGTAAAGAGAAACCATTTACAGAAAGCAACTTGTCTCCTGCTTTCAATCCTGCTTTTTCTCCAGGTCCGTTTGGAAAAACATAAAGAAGGGTAGCTGTATCAGCGATTAGGCTAAATTCAACGCCGATTCCCTCAAAATGTCCGCTCAATTGTTCCTCTGAATCTTGTACTTGAGAGGCGGATAAGTAGTAGGAGTGGGGATCCAGTTTTTCAAGTAGCTCCTCAATTGATGAGGATTGCAAAGAGTCGATATTAATGGGGTCAACATAATTTGCTCGGATTAGTTCAATCACTTGTTGATACGGGGTTAACTGATTTTGGCCAAAGAAATCAAAGCCATTTTTTTTGGTCAAAAAATTACCGAGTAAAAGACCGACAATCAGTATTGAGGAGAGTAGTAATGGCAGAGCAATTTGCCGGTTGTTATTTCCCATTCCAGCTTAGATTTGCGTAACTTGTGCAAGTTAACTTATTCCTACGCTGAAGTGATCAGATGGCTAGAATAAAACTTATTGCAGACGCTGGCTCCACAAAAGTTGAGTGGTGTTTGGTGGAAGGTAAAAAGAAGAAAATCATCCGAACCTCCGGGATAAGTCCCTATTTTCTTTCCAAAGCGGATATACAGTTGTTAATTAAAAAGGAATTAGCAAAGCGTATAGATCTTACTGCAATAGATGAAATCTACTACTATGGTACAGGGTGTGCTAACAAAGCCAATGCTTTGTCTGTCAAAAAGGCACTTCAATTTCATTCTCCGAGCGCCTCCATTGAGGTTACGCATGATTTGATGGGTGCGGCCAGGGGTTTGTGTGGACATAACAAGGGAATTGCTTGTATTTTAGGAACAGGATCTAATTCTTGTTTTTACAATGGCAAAAAAATTATAAGGAATAGTCCTGGCTTAGGTTATGTTCTTGGTGATGAGGGTAGTGGGTCCTTTTTAGGCAAAAAGGTGTTGCAGCACTATCTATACGGAATTTTTGACGAGGAATTAAGAGGCCGATTTGATCTTAGTTTTATGACTAACCCCAGCGAAATTCTGGATAATGTATATAAGAAACCGTTACCCAATAGATATCTGGCCGGCTTTACCCTTTTTTTGGCACAGAATCGTGGACACTATATGATTGAGAACATCATTGAAGATGGATTAAATGATTTTTTCTTTCAGCATTTGTGTCGCTATCCAGAAGTATGGAAGCAGCCAGTATATTTTACTGGCGGCGTGGCTTATGTATTTAAGGATGTTGTGAAGCAATTATGCAAGCAATACGAATTTGATCTGGGTGCTATTTTACAAAACCCAATGGAGGGGCTTTTAAATTATCATCGATAATACTTTATGAATTTTGAAAGAATAACTGAGAAAAGTAGTATTTATCGACATCTGGAAAAGATGACGATTCATGAGTTGCTCATTGGCATAAACAACGAGGATAAGTTAGTACCAGCAGCTATAGAAAAAGTGATTCCACAGGTTGAACGTTTAGTGGAAGTAGTTACTGATAAAATGTTAATGGGTGGACGATTATTTTACATTGGAGCGGGAACTAGCGGACGTTTGGGGATTGTAGATGCAAGTGAATGTCCTCCTACATTTGGAGTTCCGCCAGGTTTAGTTATCGGATTAATTGCTGGAGGTGAAAAGGCCATTACAAAAGCAGTTGAAAATGCCGAAGACAATAGTTTGCAAGGTTGGGAAGACTTGCAACAACATAATGTATCTGAACAGGATGTTGTAATTGGAGTGGCAGCAAGTGGAACAACCCCCTACGTGATTGGAGCTTTGCAGCAATGTAGAAAGAATGGGATTACTACCGGTAGTATTTCTTGCAATCCAAATTCTCCGGTTAGTGCCGCAGCAGATTTTCCTATTGAAGTTGTGGTGGGACCTGAGTTTGTAACGGGTAGTACAAGAATGAAGAGTGGAACTGCCCAGAAACTTGTTTTGAATATGATTTCTACTTCAGTGATGATTCAGTTAGGTCGTGTGGAGGATAATAAAATGGTAAACATGCAATTGACCAATGAAAAGTTGGTGGATCGCGGCACTAAAATGCTGATGGAAAAATCGGGAATTACAGACTATTTAAAGGCAAAAGACCTCTTGTTATCGCAGGGAAGTGTCAAAAATGCCTTATTGCATTTAGAGGGATCTTGAGCCATGCACACTATAGAGCCGTTTTACAATTGGCAACATATCTATGAAAGTGAAAAGGATGTTCGTTCGCCTTTTTTTGGAAGGGAACATTCTGAATTTGAGTTTTCGCAAACTATTTACAACTACTATATCCACCCACAATGGGATGAATTTGGCAGTAAAACACTCTATGCAAAGGTGCTGATGACAGATTATGAAGAAAAATATGTAGTCATTGAATTATTGGGGGAATGGAATGATGCGGTTGAGAATGATATTATGCATCTAAAAAGAGAAGTGGTAGATAAGTTTATGCAAGTGGGGATTTGCTTTTTTATTTTCATAGCGGAGAATGTATTGAATTATCATTATGACAGTAATGATTACTACGAGGAGTGGGCTGAAGATTTAGAAGATCGGGGCGGCTGGGCCGTTTGTTTGAATCTGCCTCCTCAGACCTTGAGGGAATTTCAACAATATTGTCTAGATCGTTATCTCCATTTGCAGGACTTGCCGGACTGGCGCAACTATAAACCCTATCATCTTTTCAAGAAACTTTCATTGCAGCTAAACGGTTGACCTTTTTTTCAACATAAGCCTGTTTTCTTAAAATCTTTTACTCATTTTCAATTGCTGGATGTTAATTTTGCATCCTAGAAAATTGCTTGTACTGCACGATTCGCTAAACAATAAAAATTTGTCTGATGAAATGGTCGGCATTGTTTACTTCCTCAGTTGGTAGAAAATGGGTGATGGGGTTAACTGGTATTTTTTTGATTTTATTCTTAGTGGTGCATGTGGGCTTGAATGCGTGTATTTGGGCCATGGACGGAGGAGTAATGTTCAACAAAGCCGCTCATTTTATGGGGTCTAATGTGGTTCCAAGAATTTTAGAGCTGGGCCTATTTGTTGGGTTCATCTTGCACATGTTGCAAGGTTGGACATTAGAGCTGAGTAACCGGGCGGCTCGAAAAAAAGGATATGCGGTAAGCATGGGTAACAAGGGAAGTAAATGGTATAGCCGAAGCATGGGTATTTTAGGCACCTTGTTGTTCCTTTTTTTGGTGATGCATCTATCTCATTTTTGGGTTCCTAGCCGTATTACAGGTCTAAATCCTGTTTTAATTGACGGCAAAGAATATCATGATCTTTATGGCGAAATGCTGTCTGTTTTTCAGGGTAATTTAGTGGTTGTAATTCTCTATGTGTTGGGATGTTTCTCACTAGCCTGGCATTTACTGCATGGATTTCAAAGTGCATTCAGAACGATAGGCGTTACCAATACACGATATTTAACCCTGATTGAGAAAACTGGTTTTGTCTTTTCGGTGGTTGTATCGATGGCATTTGCATTGATGCCTGTGAGCATGTATTTGGGGTGGGTGAAATAATTTTTAAACTTGAAAAGTATTGTTATGCTGGATTCCAAAATTCCTACCGGATCACTGGAAACAATGTGGACAGATTATAAAGGCCATTGTAAACTTGTCAATCCTGCCAATAAAAGGAAGTTGGAGGTCATCGTTGTGGGTACTGGTCTTGCGGGTGCCTCTGCAGCTGCCTCATTAGGGGAACTTGGTTATCAAGTGAAAGCATTTTGCTTTCAGGATTCACCTCGAAGAGCGCATTCTATTGCTGCGCAAGGAGGAATCAATGCAGCTAAAAACTATCAAAATGATGGAGACTCTGTATTCCGTCTCTTTTATGATACCATCAAAGGAGGCGATTATCGTGCACGGGAAGCAAATGTGCATCGACTAGCAGAGGTTAGTGTCAATATTATTGACCAATGCGTGGCACAAGGTGTTCCTTTTGCGCGTGAATATGGAGGTCTTTTGAATAACAGATCATTTGGCGGAACACAGGTTAAAAGAACATTTTATGCTGCTGGACAAACAGGTCAGCAGTTGCTGATAGGAGCGTATCAGGCTTTAGAAAGACAAGTTGCACTAGGTAAAGTGCAAATGTTTACACGCCACGAGATGTTAGATGTAGTTGTTATTGATGGGAAAGCGCGTGGAATAATTTGCCGCAACTTAGTAACGGGAGAACTAGAGCGACATTTTGGACATGCTGTTGTGCTTTGTACAGGAGGATATGGTAACGTATTTTATCTTTCTACCAATGCTATGGGTAGTAATGTAACCGCAGCTTGGAAAGCACATAAAAAAGGAGCTTATTTTGGCAATCCTTGTTTTACGCAGATTCACCCAACTTGTATTCCGGTGAGTGGCGACCATCAGTCCAAATTAACACTGATGTCAGAGTCGTTGCGTAATGATGGGCGTATTTGGATTCCTGCAAATAAGGATGACAAGCGGCACCCGAATGATATTCCCGAAGAGGAAAGGGATTATTTTTTGGAAAGACGCTATCCTGCTTTTGGAAATTTAGTCCCCCGTGATGTCGCCTCTCGTGCTGCTAAAGAAAGATGTGATGCGGGTTATGGAGTGGGTACTACTGGTCAAGCTGTCTATTTAGATTTTAAGTTTAACCTCATCAATAAATACGGAAAAGCTGAGGCTAATAAGCTTGGTATAAGCAACCCTGACACAGCCACATTAGTAAAACTTGGAAAAGAGGTTGTAAAAGAGGAATACGGAAACCTCTTTGATATGTATGAAAAAATTACGGGTGAAAATCCTTATGAAGTGCCGATGCGAATTTATCCTGCTGTTCACTACACAATGGGGGGGCTGTGGGTTGATTACGAACTGATGACAAGTGTTAAAGGCTTGTATGCGCTTGGTGAAGCTAATTTCAGTGATCATGGCGCAAATCGTTTAGGAGCCTCTGCCTTGATGCAAGGCCTTGCTGACGGTTATTTTGTGGTACCCTACACTATTGGAAATTATCTAGCCGATGAAATTGCAACCAAGCCTCTTTCTACGAATCATCCTGCTTTTGAAGAGGCAGAGAAATCAGCGGCCGATCGTTTAAATAAGTTAATGTCTATACAAGGATCTCAAACGGTAGAAAGCTTCCATAAGCGACTAGGTAGAATCATGTGGGACAAATGCGGAATGGCCAGAAATGAAGAAGGACTAAAGCAGGCAATTGCCGAAATACGCAAATTGAAAGTTGAATTCTGGTCTGATGTAAGAATACCTGGAGGCCTCAATGAAATGAATCCTGAGCTAGATAAGGCGGGCCGTGTTGCTGACTTTATTGAATTAGGTGAACTGATGTGTCAGGACGCACTCGATAGAAATGAAAGCTGTGGCGGCCACTTTAGGGAAGAGAGTCAGACAGAGGAGGGAGAAGCGAAAAGAGATGATGTAAACTATGCTTATGTGGCTGCATGGGAATATCAAAAGGATAGTCAATGGCAGTTACATAAAGAACCTTTACAGTTTGAAGTGGCGAAGCCTTCTCAACGTAGTTATAAATAACGATTATCATTTGTAAAAGCGAGACTATGCAACATTATACAATGAATCTTACCTTAAAAGTTTGGCGTCAGAAAAACGCTAGTGATAAAGGGCATTTTGAAACATATCCAGTTCAAAATATATCTTCCGAAATGTCATTTTTGGAAATGATTGATGTGTTGAATGAACAGTTGATTAAAGATGGAAAAGTGCCTATTGCTTTTGATCACGATTGCAGAGAAGGAATTTGTGGAATGTGTTCGATGTATATCAATGGCCGTCCACATGGACCTTGGCAACAGAATACCACCTGTCAATTACATATGCGTGCATATAAGGACGGTGATACTATTGTGGTTGAACCTTGGAGGGCAAATTCATTTCCAGTTGTGAAGGATTTAATGGTAGACAGAAGCGCGTTTGATCGTATTATACAGGCTGGCGGATATATTTCTGTAAATACGGGTAATGCTGTAGATGCGAATGCTATTCCTGTTGAAAAGGACAAGGCGGATGCCGCTTTTGCAGCTGCAGCTTGTATTGGCTGCGGGGCATGTGTGGCAGCCTGTAAGAATTCTTCAGCTATGCTCTTTGTGTCTGCCAAGGTTTCTCACCTTGCCTTATTACCGCAGGGAAATCCTGAAAAGAAGAAACGTGCTCTCAAAATGGTTGCGCAGATGGACAAAGAAGGGTTTGGCGCTTGTACTAATACGGGTGCTTGTGAAGCGGTTTGTCCTAAAGGAATATCGATTGAAAATATAGCGCGTTTAAATCGGGAGTATATGATGGCGGGATTGTCCGCGAATGAATAATTGACTATTTTTCAATTATTTAACAGCTTCATTTAGATTTATACATTAAATCTAAAATGCATCACATCCCCGTCTTTTACTATATATTCTTTTCCTTCAATTCTTAGTTTTCCGGCATCTCGACAAGCTGATTCTGAACGGTAATTTATAAAGTCATCATAAGCGATTACCTCTGCCTTGATAAATCCTTTTTCAAAGTCGCTGTGAATGACCCCTGCGGCCTGTGGTGCTTTCCAGCCCTGCTGAATAGTCCAGGCTCTCACTTCTTGAACACCCGCAGTAAAATAGGTGTACAAGTTTAAAAGTTTATACGCGCCACGAATAAGTCGGTCTAATGCGGGTTCTTTCATCCCGTATTCTTCCATGAATAACTGCTTATCAGTGGGGTCCTCCATTTCTGCAATCTGTGCTTCAATGGAATTGTTCATGATGATTAACGCTGCGTTTTCACGTTGAATAGCGGCAAGAAGGGTTTCTGAAAATTTATTTCCCGTATGCATGGATGACTCATCCACATTCGCAACATATAATACCGGCTTTTCTGTTAGTAAGAATAAATCGGCAATCGCTACTCTTTCTTCTTTACTTAGTGGTAACTCACGGATATTTTTACCTTGCTCCAAGTGATCTTTACATCTATTCAATACTTCTAATTCTACTTTTAGTTTTGGATCGATACGGGCTTGCTTTTCCGTTTTTTGAATTTTCTTTTCAACACTATCCAAATCTTTTAGTTGTAGCTCAGTGTCTATGATCTCTTTGTCACCAACAGGATTGATTGCTCCTTCATCTCGCAAAATATTTTCGTCTTCAAAACAGCGGATTACATGTATGATGGCGTCCACTTCACGGATATTACCCAGAAATTTATTTCCTAAACCTTCTCCTTTACTGGCACCACGTACGAGTCCTGCGATATCAACAATTTCAATTTGTGTGGGTACCACTTTTTCTGGTTGTACCAGTTCCGCTAATTTTTGTAACCGGAAGTCGGGAACATCTACCAAGCCAACGTTGGGGTCTATCGTACAAAAGCGATAATTACTGGCCTGCGCCTTGGCGCTATTACTAACTGCATTAAAAAGGGTGCTTTTACCAACGTTTGGGAGTCCTACTATTCCTGCCTGTAATGCCATAAGTTATTTTAAAGGTGTACCAAAAATTAGGCGAGCAAAAGTACAGAAATCAATTTTCCTATCTTCAGGTAAGAAAAACAAGATTATGACACTGACACGAATCTGGGCCGCCTTTGTAATCATTGCTTTTTTAGTAGGCAGTTTTAGAATGATGAATGGGGATGAGAAAATTTTTATGCGGATGATCACTGGGAAATCAACCGATAAAAATGATAGTACATTTTACTTGTCTGTGGGTGATCCGGTCAAAATGGGTTTATCCTCCACCTATCCCGCATTTTTGGCTGATTATGGGGTATTCCAAACCACAGATCCTGTTAAGGCAACGTATATTTTGACAGATTATCATTTTCCTGATTCTTTGGTTGGTTTATCCAACGCCTACCCACAATTACAGATTTATTCATTTATTGGGATTCAGCAAAAGTTGATTAGAAGGGTAGACGGTGTCATCGAGACAGCAAAGAATGCATTTCTGGATATTATTTTACCATTAGTGGGGATTTTAGCGCTTTTTATGGGCTTTTTAGCGATTGCCGAAAGAGCGGGGGGAGTACGTTTGTTATCTAGAATTATTTGGCCATTTTTCTCCAGAATTTTCCCGGATATTCCCAAAGGACATCCAGCCACGGGGCATATGATGATGAATTTTTCAGCTAATCTTTTGAATTTGGATAATGCAGCCACGCCCTTTGGATTAAAGGCGATGGAAAGTTTACAAGAACTAAACCCCAATAAATCGGAAGCTAGTAATGCGCAATTGATGTTTTTGGCACTACATGCTTCAGGACTGACATTAATCCCCGTAACCATAATTGCTTACCGCTCTGGGTTAGGTGCCGCTGATCCAACTGATATTTTTATTCCTTGCATGATTGCCACTTTTGTGGCTACCATGGCTGCTTTATTTATTGTATCGTGGCGCCAGCGAATAAATTTATTTCAACCCGTTATTGTCGGGTGGGTGGGAGCGATAACTGGCTTAATTGCGTTACTGGTAAGCTATGTGATAAAATTAGACGCAGCCTCTTCACAGCTATTTTCTTCTAAATTGAGTAATGGCTTGATTTTATTCATTTTTGTGGCAATAGTGATAGGAGGGGCCTACAAAAAGATAGATGTGTTTGATGCCTTTGTAGACGGTGCAAAAGGAGGTTTTGAAACTGCTATACGGATCATTCCTTACATAGTTGGTATGCTTATTGCCATTAGCTTATTGCGTACTAGTGGTAGTTTTGATTATCTAATAAATGGAATCAAGTATCTGTTCGCAGCACTGGGTACAGATACTCGCTTTGTCGACGGTCTTCCGACTGCTTTAATAAAACCATTGAGTGGAAGTGGAGCTCGTGGAATGATGTTGGATACGATGAAAACATACGGTCCCGATTCATTTGCAGGAAGGTTATCAGCCGTGTTGCAGGGGTCATCCGACACTACTTTCTACGTGGTAGCAGTTTATTTTGGATCAATTGGTGTACGTAATACGCGGTATGCAATTGGGTCAATGCTGTTAGCTGATCTGGTGGGGGTGTTAACTGCTATTTTCCTTAGTTATCTGTTCTTTGCGTAAGGGTTGTTGCATAAAAAAAGTCGCCCATTAGGACGACTTTTTTATTATTCAAATTTGTAATTAGTAGTTCACAACCAAAGATGCAGCGCGAATACTGGTTCCGCTGGTAGCACGATGTGATCCACGATAGACCACTGTATACATACGCTGTGGTAAAAGAGTAGAAACTGTAGAAGTTGCCAATACTGTAGTGGTACCCGCTAACCTTATCTGAAACGCCTCTGTTCCAATTCTGGATGGATGAACAATAAAATCAGTTACGTCGGTATATCGTACGTTCGTTGCAACGATTTCATTTTTGCCAAGAGAAACAATGTCAATCGCAGGTGTTTCAGCTACGCCATTGTATGCAAAATTTGCAAAACGAACCCGGCAAGTTGTATCTGTTGGAATAGTGATTGGCGTTCTGACTGTTTTTTGCTTGGGAGCAGTAATGGTATCAAATGTAAAAATCATGTAATTGTTACCAATGTCAAAGTTTTGGGCAAAAACTAAAGTTGCTTGGGTAGTAGTAGAAAGCGTATCTCTTACCATCATATTTCTTAACCCGCTTTTTACTGAATAGCCAAAACCAGTACCAGGAAACAAGTTTCCGGTTGATAGGGCAGATCCATTTACCGGTTGTCCATCAACATAAACATAGTTTCTGCTGGCCCCCACTGTTCCTACAAATACTTGTATTGTAGATCCAGTACCTGTATAGTAGTCGGCAGCAAGTTTTTTGTCAAAAGACTTTTGACATGATTGTAACAAAAGGGTACCGGCTGTAATTGCAATAGCAATTAGTACATACCGTGATAATTTAGTTGAAATCATACGTTTCATTATTTTCAGTTAGTTTATGGTTTTGAGAACCAGCACTCTTTAGTGATATAATCAGGTGCAAAAGCCCCAAGACGGTTTAATTCATCTACGTTATATAGATATTCAGAGTTGTAGCGGGGTCTTACTCTGTAAATCCTTTTGCCAAAATTATTTGTATACAAGTCAATTCCCGTTGGAGGCGCAAACTCTCTGTACACCTGCAGGCCAGTAGCAGGATCTAAGTCAGTGTAATTATAACGACGCATATCTACCCAAACTTCAGTTACTCCCCAGCCGTACATGGCAATAAACTTTTGCATCATAATATGAGAGAGTGTCAAATTAGCAGCGCTAGGTACGATTGTCGGGTTATTTAAGAACGCATCTCTTTGCGTGTCATTCATGCGAAGAGCAGTAGGAACGCTTGTTTCATAATTAGCTCTTAGTTCAGCAATATTTAATTCAATACCTTTTTTGTAGGCCACTAAAGCTCCAGATCTGTCTCTTTTTCTAAGCATTGCCTCTGCCTTAACAAATTGGATTTCTGCAGCAGTCATGATAGGGAATAACGGCGCATTTTTAAAAATATAGCGACAAGCATCATCATTACCGGGTGCAGCAGTAATAGAGAATGCACCTCCCCAGAAATTATCTGGTCGCTCGTTTACGTCAGTAAGAAGGTCACTTCCTTTATTGGGTCGAATACCCTTGTAAGTGCCTAATGGGTTTTCACGAATGATATAAGGTGCGCGAGGGTCCACACTATTAGTTGGGAACTGTGTGTTAATGCCTGACATCAAATCAGCAATGAATTTTGATTGACGCAGTACACCGATATTTCCTCTGTAAGGAGACCAATAGCTATAGGTACCTGTTCCTCCAGCATTTGACCAGGTAATATTGGTATTCTCATTATTTGCTTGCATGGCAAGATTCGCGTAATAAATAACAGAGTCAGGCTGATAGATTGATTTATTAGTTACGCGATGAAACGGTCTAGCTAATACACCGTATGTAAATTTTTTCCAACGATTGAGGTCTCCGCCATTGCCATAACGGTCACTTCTTGCTAGGTTAGCAGGATTCATACCATCGCCAGTTTTAGATAAATTAGCTAAGGCTTCATGACAAAGACGTTTTACTTCCTCATATACGTCTGGTTGTGGGTCGTACTTGAAAACGAGTTGCTCTGGGCGGAAAGCCTCACGAAGAATTACGTCATCATGTACATCTGTTAAGGTCATCCAACCCCAGGCACGAACCGCTTGCGCCACACCTACATAATCCCATTTCTTTTCCTCAGTTCCCCATTCGATGATGCGGCTAATATTGGCACCCATGCCATAATAATGCATAGCCCAGATACTTCCCAAGATGTCACTTCGGTTGATAAAGTTGTCTCCCATCTGATCGTACTGATTGCCAACTCCGTTAGTAGCCCAGAACTGCACGTAACGACCAAAGTACAAACCATCATTTTGGGGACCGTAAAGGGTTCCGTTGGCCGAGTGTTGAATGGCCATATTAGAAATAACCCCAGGTAGTAACTCCTCAACGGGTTGTTTGGTTAATGCATTGGGGTTAGCAAATGCATCGTCAATCTTTTTAGTACAACTGCTAAATGTAAGTGCTGAAATAGCAGCTGGAAGAATGAGCTTATAAAGAATATTATTTTTCATAATGCAGATTTTCATTGGTTAAAAGGATGCTCTTATTCCAAAATTAAGTTGAAGAGGTGCGGCTAGGGTTCCATAGTCAAACCCAAAGGCTCCCACACCACGACCAGCAGCAGTATTACCATTCACCGCAGGGTCAGCTCCGCTATAGTTTGTAAATAAGATCAGATCGTTTCCAGTTACAAAGGCACTCAGATTTTTTACACCACGGATGATGCTTTTCTTAAAGGTATAGCTGAGGGTGATGTCTCGTAAGCGGAAAAAGTTTACATCTCTTTCAATAAATTCTTCATCAGGCAATGTGTAGTAAGCGTCATTTAATGCAGGAATGATGCTGATTGTATTCATAGTTGGCGTAGCGGAATTCTCTAACCCATCACGAAGAACGCCGGTTACTACTCGTGGTGTCCAGCGGTCTGCAGTGTATTTGCTTAAACCATTTACTGTCATGAAACGGTTAGTTCCATTGAATATGTCACCACCAACTTTTAAATCCCATAGCATGCTAACTCTCCAGTTTCCAAAACGGAAATTATTGTTCCAACCTGTAGTGAAGTCTGCATTTCGATCTCCAATAACACGATAAGTTGCATCTGTTATGGGTAGCCCATTCGCAGGATTAATCATCACTTGTCCTGCATTGTTTCTTAAATATTTTGACCCAGTGATTGATGTTGTTGGTCCGCCCAGGGTGATACCTCCACGAGCAGTGTACAGCCAGGTATCAGCAATATAATATTCCGATACGCTCTTAGGCAGTTCTACTACTTTGTTGCGCATGCGGTTGAAGTTGAAACGCATATCCCAACTGAACTTAGCCGATTTCTTAACGTTATAATCTAACACTATCTCAATTCCTTTGTTACGTGTTGAACCAGCGTTTTGTGTATTGAGTACGAATCCAGTTCCATAGCTGAGACGGAAATTCTCGATAATTTGTCCCTTGTTGAGGGTATTATAATAAGTGAAGTCAACACTCAAACGGCTATTGAACAATCTTACTTCGGTACCTAGCTCAAATGTGTTTTGTTTTTCAGGCTCCAATTCTGCGTTGTTATTGAAGAAGCCATAGGAGTAGCCACCGCCACTAGCTTGGTTATCGACAAATACTGATTGGGTAGAGTAAGGGCTGTTTAAGCGTGCAGTGCTTGCTCTAGACGCTCTTAATTTCCAATAGCTAACAAGATTGTTTCTTTTTAACTCTGGTATCATATCACTTACAATCATACTGACACTCATACCAGGATAATTGTAATTTCTGTTTTGTACGGGAAGGGTAGAGGCTTGCTCAAAGCGGTGTGTATAATTTACAAACAAGTAGTTCTTGTAACTGTAAGCAACCTCACCGAAAAATGCCAACTGACGAAGTGTTACATAGTTCCATTCTCCAAATTTGTTTCTATTCAAACGAAGACGAGTATTTTGACGGGTTACGTTTGAATCCATGTAATTACCCATCAATGTAGCCAGATCTTTGTCAGAAACAAAGTTTCCATTTTTGTACATTTTTCCGTTACCACCTGCTGTATTGCTAATGCCGCCTACAGAGTCAACTATATTCAGTCCGTATACAGCAAACATTTTAGTGGTGTAGTCTTGCCACATAGTACCGCCCATCACACGGATGGAGGATCCTTTACCAAGATCTTTTTTAGCCGTTGCAGTAATTGTGTGGTTGTATCCTGAGTACTTTCTCCAGTAATTATCCAAGGATCCTCCATTACCTGCACCTAAGTAGAAAGATTGTGGGTGAAGAAACATGAATCCATCTTGATCGTACTGGTCATACCCAAAACGACCAGAAATAGTCAACCACTTATAAGGATTGATGTTGATACCCATTGTGTAGGTTTTTCTTTCTACCTCATCCTTGCCAAAATTGTTATTAACGTTCCAAAGTGGGTTATCGTATTCGCCGTTTGTTGAAGTGTTGTCAAAAAGATCCAATTTGTCTCCTGTTTGATCATTTTCAAAAGTGCGAATATCATTCGTGCGTGGCCATACTAATAAACTCAAAAGAAAGCCACCTGCACTTCTTAGAACTTTATTGTTTGTAGAACGTACGTAGGCAAATGAAGGCGTGATGTCAACTTTACCTTTTAGGAATTTAGTGGTGTTGGAAATTCTAAAGTTATAACGTAGAAAATCATTATTGGGAACAACGCCCTGTTGATTAAAGTAGCTTCCTGAAACTCTGAATTTTGATTCGCCTACTCCAAAGTCTGCACCTAAATTATGTGTCTGCGCAGTTCCGGTGCGAAAGAAGTTACCAACATTATCAAAAAGCTGTGCACCTGCAGCATAGGCTGGTCCAAATCTTCTGAAGCTTGTTCCAGCTAAACCATTAGTACCTGGGCCATAGGTATCTAATGTTTCAGGGAAACGAGTTACTTCCTGAAATCTGAAACTGTTATCGTATTGAAATGCAAACTTGTTTGTTTTTGCTTTTCTGGTTGTAATAATGATTGCACCAGAGCTAGCCTGACTTCCATAAAGGGCCGTTGCTTCTGGGCCTTTTAGTACGGTGATACTTTCAATATCACTGGGGTTGATATCGGCAATCCTGTTTTGGTAATCACTAAAGCGGTTAGGGCGGTCAGATGCTAAACCAATAGTGGCGCCACCGGAAGAAGTCTCATTCATTGTGGAATTATCCATAACAACGCCATCCACTACATAGAGTGGCTGGTTACTTAATGAAAGTGAGTTGAAGCCTCTCAAAACAACAGAAGAAGAGGCGCCTGCTATACCTGACGTAGGATCCAAGGTCAAGCCCGCTACGCGTCCTTGTAGGCCATTTATAAAATTCTCGCGTTGTGTTTCCTGAATTTCTTCTCCTTTCAAGGTTTGAGTTGAATAACCCATGGATCTAGGATTTCTCTTGATATCCATTGCAGTTACAACCACTTCGCCTAATGTATTGTCTGCGGTTTTCAAGCTCAGTCCGATTGTTTCTGAACTACCTACTTTGACGTCTGTAGTTTCATAGCCTACACTTGAAATTTGTAATACTTCTCCTGTACTGACCCGAATCGCATACTTTCCATTTGCGTCAGTCTGTGTGATTCTGCGGGTGCCTTTTACACGTATGGTCACACCAGTTAAGGGAGATTTGGTGTCATCGGCTAAAATAGTGCCGCTGACTGTTCTGTCCTGGGCTTCTACGGTTGGAACTACAAGTAGAAGAAAACTAAACGCCAACAGGACTTGGAGAATTTTTCTCATGGCTGAATGTTTGGTTAGAGTTGTTGCAAGTTAAAAAAAATATAAAGTCCGTAAGACCAGCAGCGCGATAAAATCGCAAGCAGGAGTTTCGGGTTTAAATTCGAGGTTAAGATATTGATTTTATCCGTATTGCAAATTTTTGCACCCCGAATTGTATCCACTTAGTGTTAATAACCAACATTTTACTCCAAAAGGGCCAGTTTGGATTTGGGTCTTTTTGGGCCCTCCCAGGTAAATTTAGGTAATCGCATGTCAAAAGGAGATTTTTGCTGAATGGGCCAAACAGTACCGGTAACGGCCCCCCTTAAGACGATTCGGCTCAGCTCTTTTTCTTTGAAATAGATATCTATGATATCACTTTTAGACTCGTTGATACCCGTATAAGCGCTGTCTTCGTCCTGTAAATAATATATAGTCTGCGCGTTTCCAAACGCACGCACAGAGTCTATTGATCCATCTGTGAACAAAGCGTCCATCCGAATGGATCCTATTTGGTTGTAAATTTCATTTTCTAATTCGCTAATAAGTAAACTGTTCTCGAATACTCTCATTTTCTCCGCTTTTTTATTCCGTGTGTAAAGCCAAATGGTATCACCGGTAATTTGACTTTCTTTTGACCAGACTATCGGATTATAAAGAAGTCTGAAAATAGAGTCTTTGTCTGAGTAATAGAGGCTATCGCAAACAGCTTGCAAAGAATCTGAATAAATTTTAACGTGGTGAAAAGCCTCTATATACCGTAATGAGCTGTCTGATTTATTAAGGGCTATATTTTTAGTTCCTTTTACTAAGGTCTTACCTTTTTCCCCTTTAATGCTGTCTTTACTATTTTGATTAATAGGTTCAGGAGTTATTGACGCAGAAAAAATTGTATCAGCTGTTAAAAAAAGTGAATCGGACTCTTGTTTAATAATCAATAAAGGTTTTCCTGTTGCAAGGGTGCGATTGCCCTTATTTTCTCTAAATAATTGATTGGTGATAAGGGTGGTTCCCTGCGCAGTATCAGTGACAATTACATTACCGATTGCTTGTGAGGTTCCTGTACTATCATTAAAGGCAATACGATCTCCGATTACTGTGGTGGCTCCGTCTTTAACAATTGGTCTCATGCCAAATTCGGCTTTTCCCCCTCGGTAGTAACCATCCTGAGTCTCGATTTGCCTGCCGGTGCTATCTGTGATAATTGTTTTCGCTATAAAACGATTTGTTTGGGTTGCTGTATTGTATAATAGGGAGTCTGTTTTTATTTTATAGGCCGGATCAATTAAGTTGACATCTTTTTTAAAATAAATTTCTTTTAACGATGCGTAATAGTACCCTTCTCGGCTCGTTAGTACTGTTTTTTTGTTGACAACGCGGCCTCCGTTCGCATAAAATCCAATATCTGTATTCAGGTTGTATTCCAAATCTGGGGTGGTCAAAATCGATTTCTGATCTGTCAGTTTTACGCCACCATCTAAATAGGCTAGTTTTTTGTCAATCAGGTATCGTAAATGTTTTGCATTCACCTGAATGCTATCTCCATCTTTGATTTGCACATCTTTCCAGGCTTCAAATATCTTTCCGCTATTATTTAAAACACAACTATCGCAATAGAAAAAAGCGTTCCCTTGTTTGAGGCGAACATGCCCGGCAAGGATTTGTAATGAAGTGGAATCGTTGACCTTAAGCAGTGTCAACCGGTCTGCTCCAATTATTTCAATTTTGTTAGTATCGGGTGTTGCAGCTAACGTATCAACAGAAACGACTCTTTGCTGTCCAAAAACAGGAAGGCAAAGTCCAACAAGAATTGAAGCGAAAACTAATTTACTTTTTAGTAAACTTCTCATGGAGACTTCCTGGATGAAGAATCTTTCTTAAGAGGAAACTGCAGGGGAGAGTTTTTCTCTTTTTTACCAAAGATTGAAAAATTGACATACCTTTTTGGATGTGTCCGAAGGTCATCAAGTAGCAGCTCAGCACTCAATACAGTTTGATTAAGTTGATCGTATACAGTTCGATCTTTTAAGATGGCGCCGAGAGTTCCTTCGCCCTCATTTAATGACGAAGTGAGTTTTTTAAGTTGTTTGATTACTTCGTCGAGGGAGTCTGCCGTTTGTCGAATGTTGAGGGATGCTAACTGGCTGGAAAAAGATTTTGCATTTTCTGCGGTTGCCTCAATGGAGGTAGCGCTGGCTTTCAAATGCGATGAGACTGATTCTATGTTTGTTAATGTTTGGTGGAGGGGTCCTTGGCCTGGTTGCATATAGAAACGTAAGGAAGAACTTGCCGAATCAAGGTTTGCAATTGTTTGTCTTAAATGCTGTCTGGTTGGGCCATCAAGAATGTTATTAATGCCTGCAAGCGTTTTTTTGAGGGAGTCGAGAATCCCTCTAAAACTATTAATTGTTGGGTCAAGTTGTGCTTTTACATCGCCTAATAAACCTGTTTCTTTTCTGGTTGATATAGTATCCCCATCTTGGAGCATCTCGGATGCGTCTCCTCTTTCAATAACAATAAAGGAAGACCCAACTAAACTGGAAGCAATGTAGGCAACAGAGTTTTTGGGAATATTTATATCTCGCGTCAATGTGATGGTTACAACGATCGCACTTACATCTTTATCTTTTTCTTTTTTTTGATATACAGCGCCCACAGGAAGGCCATTAATTTTTACCTCATTGGATTTTTCTAAACTTCCCAGGTCGGTAAAAACTGCATAGATTTTTTTTGTGCTACTGAATACGTCTCGGCCTTTCAAAAAATTAAAGCCAATAAAAAGCAATGCCACCGAAAAAACGGTCAATGCTCCTACTTTTGTTTCGTTGGAAATTTTCATTTGCTAGACAGTTTGTGTCTATTCTCTACAGTTTCCAGAAAAGACATTGTTTTGGCAAGGGTGGCAGCATTTGTTTCGGTCCCACCCGTTTGCTGCTTTTGTTCTAGCCAAGCTAAATAGTTTTTTAGTCCCCTTATAATGCAAGCAGATAATTCTTCTTGCCCCTGTTGACTATTCAGATAATCTTCTTCCTCAGGATTTGAAATAAAACCGGTTTCCACTAAAACACTTGGCATGGCAGTGGCTTGCAATACCCAAATACCGATAGCACGCTGACGAACATCACGATCTACCCGACCAACTTTTGCAAATTCGTCTTGGATGAAGCCGGCTAATGTGGCACTTCTTTTGAAATATTGTTTTGTTTTTAGCAACGAAATAGCAATGAATTCTGGAGAGTTTACGTCCACATTGCCATAATTTTTTTCAAAATTATCCTCCTGCATCATGGGAGCATTTTCAATAACAGCCAGCTCTTTGTCCTCGCTTCGATGGGCCCCCCATATGTAAGTTTCGGTACCTTTTGCTTCGCTAGGCAAATTAGTATATCTGTATTGTGGTACTCTTTTCGTTTTCTTTTTTCTGCTGGCTCCTTTTCCTGTGTAATAGGTGACCGTTTTATATCCAACGATTTCGCCCACTCTTTTTCCTCGGGCAGCATTTACGTGAATACACAAGTAAAGATCTCCTTTGTTTTCATTTGCAAATTTTGCTCGATCGTGTAACTCAGGGTAAGAATCTTCTGTTCTTGTGTATAAAACACGAAGGGAAGGAAACTCTTTGCTAATAATTTCGCCAAGTTTTAAAGAAACTGCCAAGCAGATGTCCTTTTCGTTGCTGTACTTGCCTCTTGCACCAAAATCAGATCCACCGTGACCTGGATCAATGATAACTGTACTAATCACTTTTTTACTCCCAACTGCAGGGGCTTGGTCTTGGACAAAGGAAGAGACAGTGATAAACGCACTTGCGAGTATGAATAGGGAGAAAATTCGTAGAGTCATAGTTATTGGGAAGGTAAAATTCACATTTTGTTAGTTACAGGCAGCAAGCAGCAAAACCATAAAAGGTTACATTTGCCCCGCTACATGTTCATGATCCACAAATTTAAGCCAAAATGCTGCTTTTGGCGGATGGGTTTTGTCGCTTTAATTTATACCCATGCGTGTATAACCCCTTTTGCTGCGAAGGCAGGTGGTATATTTCGCAGTTTATTAACATATCAACAGAAGGACACAATTCCAATTCGAACTCAACCGAGCGATTCCTCCGTACAGCGAGTGGATACATTTCGATTGAAGCGCTCAGCAGATACGCTGGACGCCCCAATTCGCTATGAGGCTGAAGATTCTGCTGTAGTACTTGTAAAGGATAAAAAAGTTTTACTCTACGGTAAAACTAAAACTAACTATACGGATATGGTATTAACTGCTCCTCAGGTGCAAGTAGACCAGCGTACGCAAATTATTACTGCGGTTCGATCTGTTGATAGTACGGGTACTACCCTGGAAGCAGCCTATTTTAAGACGGGAGATTCTGAGATGACTAATGATACAATTCTTTACAACTTTAAATCACAGGTTGGGGTAACAAAAAAAACATACACACAACAGGGTGAAATATTGGTAATTGGAGAGCAAGCAAAAAAAGTAAATGCAAATACCACCTTTATTCGCTCCGCTCGTTTTACAACTTGTATGTTGGACGAGCCACATTTTGCCTTTGTAGCAGGTAAAATGAAAGTGATTAATCAAAAGCTGGCTGTTTCAGGTCCTGCTCATCCTGAATTTGAAGGTGTTCCTGTGCCTATATATTTACCATTTGGCTTTTATCCATTGAACCAGGGACGACATTCTGGGTTATTACGTCCAAATTTCATTACAGATGAGCGTAGAGGTATAGGTATTCAGGAAATTGGATATTACAAAGTCATCAATGATCATTGGGATTTCAAGTGGGGCGCTGATCTATTTTCATATGGCGAATGGGCAACTTCTATTGGAGCGTCATATCGTACTCGCTATCGTTATAATGGAGGGCTCACATTTAATTTTAGGTCTTCAAAACAAAACTTTAAAGGGGATCCTGATTTTTCTTCCAGTAAAGTTTTTAATATTTCATGGAGTCATGCTGTAGATAGTCGTGCAAGACCTGGCGTAACCTTTTCGGCTAATGTAAATGCTGGTTCTACCAAGTATAATCAAAGTATTCCAGGTAATGCAATTTTGCCCTTCCAAAATATTATGGGCTCCTCTATTAATTTTTCAAAGAATTGGAAAAACAAGCCCTATAATTTATCGCTAAGTGCCACGCACTCCCAGAATAATAATTTAGGGCTGATCAATCTAAGTCTCCCCAATGGTGCTTTTACTGTTAATACAATATTTCCTTTTCAACAAAAAGAAGGAGGAGGTACCACAAAGTGGTATGAGAAACTGGGGATTGGTTATACAGGGAATTTCTATAATAATGTTAATTTTTACGATACACTTTCCTATGGCAAAAATGGTATAAAGCCTTTTTTAAAATACTTGCTTGATACTGCTCAATGGGGAGCTACCCATGCAATTCCAATTACGTTATCGCTTCCTCCAATTTTGGGCGGAAGAGTGATTGTATCGCCAGGCGTTAGTTACAATCAAGTTTGGCTACAACGGTTAACTCGTTATCAATGGAATCAATCCTTGAAAAAAGTGGATACGCTAGAAAAGAAAGGAGTTTTTATCGATCAACGTACAAGTTTTTCGCTGGGATTGAATACAGCTTTGTATGGGATGTATCAGTTTAAGAAATCAAAAATCATCGCTATTCGACATGTTATTCGTCCACAACTTTCTTTTTCTTATACTCCAGATTTAAATAGTTCTCGTATTCGTTCCACAAAAGTTGATACAACTGGCCGAATCCTCTACTATAATGAAATTGGCGGTCAGATTCTCTATAATACTTCATCCAGGAGATCTGGTGCTATTCAATTTGGTGTAGACAATAATTTGGAAATGAAGTATCGTTCTAAAAAAGACACAGGAAAGGCGGCGATTAAAAAAGTGATGATCATCGAAGGCTTTGGGTTTAATGCCTCCTATGATTTGCTCAGGGACTCTATGCGACTGTCAAGAGATATTCCATTGTATGTTCGTACGACTCTTTTTGATAAGATCAATATTAATGCCGGTGCTACACTTAATCCTTATCAGTTAGATGGGAGGGGAAATGAAATTAATAAACTTGCTTGGCAAGGAGGAAAATTTAGTTTAGGTCGTATTACTGCTGGTAATGTCTCCATAGGTACCAATTTTCAAAGCAAACCGAAAGACCCCAAAAAGGAGGAGCTAAAAAAGAAACAAATGGAGGATCGCCTTCGCGACCCGGTTTTAGCGGCTGATCAACAGCGGCTTCTTGAATACATGCAGCAAAACCCAAATGAATTTGTTGATTTCAATATTGACTGGCAGGTCAATATCAGTTACTCACTTTCTTTTTATAGTCGCCTTCGTTCTGATTTTAGCGGATTTGATACTGAGTTTACGAATGGGATGAATTTAAATGGAAGTTTCAACCTGACTCCCAAGTGGAAATTTTCAGGAAGTGCAAGTGTTGATGTTAAAAAAATGGATATTCAATACATGACTTTTTCTGTAAATAGGGATCTCCATTGCTGGCAATTGGCAATAAATGTGATTCCGATTGGATTTACTCGATCCTTTAATTTTACGGTTTCTCCCAAAGCAGGCATTTTACAAGATCTTAGAATAAATCGGACTCGATTTTTTACAGGTTATTGAGCACTGTTTTTTAAATAGTACGCTTTCATTACTTCATAAACTTCCGTTTTTAGTTCCTCTACAGATTTGCCAAGGGGTGTAATAGGGGACAAAAAATGAATCTCTACTTTTCCAGGCCATCCATATAGAAATCTTCCGGCTGGAAGAACTTCTTTGGTGTTTAGTATCACTGCAGGCATTATTGAATGGCCAGTTTCTTTTGCTAATCGAAATGCCCCACTATAAAAAGGTTTGAGTGGTTCGTTGGTTCTGTTTCTTGTTCCTTCGGGATATATGCACATATGAATCCCCTTTTTTAAAACTGCTTTCATTTCTTCGTAGCTTTTTTTTCTACTTTCCTCACTTTTTCTATTTACCAAAAGTCCCCCTTTTCTGTAATACCATTTAAAAAGTGGGACTTTATCAAAATCAGATTTTGCAATCGTTTTATTGGGGCCTTGTATAAAAGGAGAAGATAAGGGAGGGTCTAACAAAGAATTATGATTACAGGTAACAATGTAAATTTCTTCTTTTTTAAAATTATCTTTTCCGTTTAGGATAATCCTGCAGCCAATGATTGTTAACCAAAAACGCATCCATATTCTTGCAATTTTTACAAATAAATCTTGGCCTTTTGGATCAGGAAATAGCCAGGTTAGTAGAGAAGGTGGAAGAATAATAAAAAAACTGGCAGTGAATGTTGAAAGTGCCCAAATTGCCCACAGTCTTCCAAAAACACTTTTAAATAGCTTCATGATCAAAAATTTAGTTGCCAATCAATTGGGTCAATACCGTTTTTTACAAGGTAAGTATTGCAAGCAGAGAAGTGTCCACAACCTAAAAAGCCCTGATGAGCGGAAAGGGGCGACGGATGTGGTGCAGTAAGGATATAATGTTTTTTTGAATCAATTAATTGGATTTTCTCTTTGGCAAATTTGCCCCATAACATAAATACTATTTTTTCCTTTTTTGCAGCGATAGTTTTGATTACTTGATCTGTAAATCCAGACCACCCGATTTGCGAGTGACTCATGGGTTCACCACTTCGAACTGTCAATGATGCGTTAAGCAAAAAAACTCCTTGTTCAGCCCAATTCGTTAAATCTCCGTGTGGGGGTAATTTCATGCCAATATCTCTGTTGAGTTCTTTAAAGATATTATGTAAGGAAGGAGGGATCGGTATGCCTTTATTTACAGAAAAGCAGAGTCCGTTTGCCTGACCATTTCCATGATAAGGATCTTGCCCAATAATAACAATCTTTATTTTATCAAAAGGTGTCTGATTGAAAGCCCTAAATATATTTCCGCCCTTTGGAAAAATTTTTTTCCCTTGCTTTATCTCAGTTTTGATATGATGAACAAGTTGTTTGAAGTACTCTTTTTTAAATTCATCTTTCAAGGCGATTTTCCAGGATATTTCAAGTTTTACATTCATAGTCAATATTAATCGCAAATGTATTCTCTTGTGTGAAGCATTGATTTTTAATTGATAAGACTATATACTTATTAAATATTATATTTGAAGTTCGAATAAACTAAATTGAAATTAGAAATATTTAAAGCTTAATTCGTTGATTATTAGGAACATTCATAGTCTAATTAAAATTAATTTTAATCTATAATGTACTTAAATATTTTGATTTTGTTATGCAAATTATATATGCGATAAAATCATATGTTTTTGCTGAAGGGGTAAATTCACTATTCCGGCAAGAAGTTAAGGGGATACAACCGCCTGCCTTTTGTTCAGTGGACTGTGAGGAAATTTTGCATGCTTTATCTACTCAAACTTGTCATTTTTTAGTGGTAGATCTTGATTATTTAGAAGGATCTTCTGATTTACTTTTTAAACAGCTTAGAGAATCTTATCCTTCCCTTAAAGTAATTGTCATTGCAGAAAATTTAGATCGAAGAATATTACATGCGTATCGTAATGGAATCTCTGCCAGTTTTTCAAAAAATGAGTCTCAAGTAAATGTTTTAATTGCCATTCGCACTATTCTGACAAATCAGGTGTATGTGCCTAACTCAATTATTTTTGGAGTGATAAGCGATGGGCATATTTTTACTGAAATTGAAACGCATCTTAAATTACTTTCCGAGAAGGAAATATCAGTACTAGATCAGATTTGTTTAGGCAAACGAATGAAAGAGATTTCTCAGTGTCTACACATTGCCCCTTCTACCTTGTCTACGCATAAGTTACGAATCATGCGAAAATTATCACTGGATAACAGAAGGGAGCTGGTGAATTTTATGTCAGCCTACACGGATTGGAAAAAAAATAAATCCACGGCTTCCCTTTGATAAGAAAAACCCTCCATCAATTGTTGGAGGGTTTTGTGATCCGGATTGGATTCAAACCAATGACCTACTGCTTAGAAGGCAGTTGCTCTATTCAACTGAGCTACCGGACCAGGATTTTTGCATATAAAATCGATTAGAGCAAACTGGTTGGTCAATATTTGGGGCTAACTGCGGCTCGCAAAGGTAATTTTTTTTAGATTGCGGACAAACATGGCTTAAGATGACAACTTTTCAATATGGCAGCGGTGATATGAAAATTTCTGATGCACTTCAATTGGCAACTGGTAAACTAAGGGGCGTGCTATCATCCGAGAATGTACAAAAGGTGTTGGAAAGTGAGAAAAATGCATTGTCTCTTGCCAATGGGGATAAAGCAGTTTATGGAATAAACACAGGTTTTGGGATTCTAGCGCAAACAAAAATTTCTCCAGTTGACACGGGTCTTCTTCAGCAAAAAATTCTTCAAAGTCATAGTGCAGGAGTAGGTAAATCAATATCCAGAGAGCTTGCTAAACTCATGTTGGTTACAAAAGCACATTCGTTAGCCAGAGGATATAGTGGGATAAGATTAGAAACGTTGCAACGCATACTTTGGTTTATTGACAACGATGTTATTCCAGTAGTGCCCGAAAAGGGTAGTGTTGGCGCTTCTGGTGATTTGGCCCCGCTATCGCATCTTTTTTTGCCCCTAATTGGGCTGGGAATGCTCTCCGTAAAAGATGCTAATGGACAGGAGAAAATCGTTGATGCAGGCTCGTATTTGAAAGAATCTAACTTAAAACCCTTGCTTTTAGGCCCTAAAGAGGGGTTAGCACTTATAAACGGAACTCAGTTCATCTTAGCACACAGTTTACAGGGGGTGATGCGATTTTACCAGCTATTGGAATATGCTGATTTAATTGGTGCACTCAGTTTAGAGGCTTTAATGGGGTCTCCAGCTCCCTTTGATGAACGATTACATTCATTACGTCCATTTCCAGGTAACCAATTGGTCGCTCAACGGTTACGATTATTGCTAAAAGGTTCGCAAATTGTAAAAAGTCATGAAGGCTGTGATCGTGTGCAAGATCCCTATTCATTGCGATGTATACCTCAGGTGCATGGTGCCAGCCGAAATGCTTGGTTGCATTTGAAACAGCTAACGGAGATTGAATTAAATGCTGTGACAGATAACCCTATTTTAATAGCTAATAAAGAGGCTATAAGTGGTGGAAATTTTCATGGTCAACCGCTTGCGCTCCCACTTGATTACGCCTGTTTTGCAGCCGCAGAGCTAGGAAACATTAGTGATAGGCGCTCTTATCTTCTTCTGGAAGGAAAATGGGGTTTGCCTACGCTACTGATGGAAAAGGTAGGTTTAAATAGTGGCTTTATGATTCCACAATATACCACGGCTGCTTTGGTAACTGAAAATAAAACACTTTGTTTTCCAGCTAGTGTTGATAGCATACCCACTTCTTTGGGACAAGAAGATCATGTTTCAATGGGTAGTATTAGCGCCCGGAAATTCAATACAATACTCGATAATTTAGAATACATACTTTCAATAGAGTTGCTATTAGCTGCACAAGCCATTGAATTTAGGCGTCCTCTTAAGAGCTCTGATTTGGTCGAACTTATTTATCAGGAAGTAAGAAAAAGTGTAAGCTTTGCGAAAGAAGATCGCATTTTTTCACTGGATATAGAGAAAGTAGTTCAAGTGGTACGCTCTTCTTCATTGCTAGAGGGTATTCAGAAAAATGCAGTGCAACTCGGTATTCAATTGAATAAGAATTATAGCGAATTTGATTGCTAAATCGATTGAATAGATGTTTTTAAAGCTAACTGCATCATTGGCAACAATGCGGTCTCTCTTTCTTTTGAAGAAAGCCTTTCATTTGTAGGAATGATATCGGTTACGGTTAAGAGGCAGGCGGCGTTTTTATTTAAATAGCGGGCATTAGCAAAAAGTGCAAATGATTCCATTTCTGCAGCCAGGCATCCATGCGTGCTAACTATTACAGGGCTAGACGTACTGGCGCTATAGAAAACATCTGTTGAATGAATTGTGCCGGATAGCAGCGGTTGATTGATTTGAAGCGCTACTTGATTAATTGTTTGATAAATGCCACCCTGGTTTTCCTGAATTTCTTCATCAAATCCCCAGGCAACCTTTGCATAGGTTGATTCGCTTGCTGCCTTTTCGACATTGATAATGTCATAAAATTTCAGATCTGTTGTATAAGCGCCGCAGGTTCCAATTCGAATGATGGTGTCCACCTTGTACTGCGTATATAATTCGTACGAATAAATTCCTATCGAAGGGCAACCCATTCCGCTTGCTCCAATTGTAATTTTTACATCTTGGTAGTAGCCAGTGTAAAAAAATACGTTTCGAGTTTCGCTAACAAGGATTGAATTTTCGAGATATTTTTCAGCCATAAATTTTGCCCGTAAAGGATCTCCTGGCATTAAAACGGTAGAAGCTATTTGTTCTGTGGACGCGTTGATATGAACACTCATAGTATGTAGTTGCGATTCAAGATATGTATTTTTGCATTTCTAATTTGCAGCCGATGAAAACTTCTAATCAAAAAAATAAGATGTCCTATCAAACGCCTACAGGTAATTCACTCCGTTGCAAAGGCTGGGTCCAAGAGGCGGCGCTTCGGATGCTACTGAATAATCTGGATCCTGAAGTTGCAGAGCGCCCAGAAGAGTTGATTGTATATGGCGGCAGAGGGAAAGCTGCCCGTAATCCTGAATCTCTAGATTTGATCATAAAAGCACTGGAGATATTGGAAAATGATGAGTCATTACTGATTCAAAGCGGGAAGCCTGTTGCGATTTTAAAGACACATGAGGACGCACCTCGCGTATTGATCAGTAATTCACAATTGGTTCCAAATTGGGCTACCTGGCAGCATTTTGATGAGTTGGAGAAAAAAGGTTTGATGATGTATGGTCAAATGACTGCTGGAAGTTGGATCTATATAGGCTCTCAGGGCATTGTACAGGGAACCTATGAGACGTATGCTGCAGCTGCTCAAAAACATTTTGGAGGTAGCTTAAAAGGGACTTTAAATGTAACTGCTGGGCTTGGTGGGATGGGAGGAGCGCAGCCGTTAGCCATTACAATGAATGAAGGGGTGGCATTGGTTGCAGAGCTGGAAGAGTGGAGAATTGACAAACGTTTGGAGACGCGTTACCTCGATCAGAAATTTACTGATATTGACGCCGCAATCGACCGGGCATTATTAGCAAAGGAAGAAGGGTGGGCAACCAGTATAGGCGTTCTTTGTAATGCGATTGATTTGTTGACCCGTTTGCTAGAAAGAAATATTATTCCTGATACACTAACAGATCAAACAAGCGCACATGATCCATTGATCGGGTATTGGCCCTCGAATTTAACTATACAAGAGAGCTTGAATCTAAGGACTAGTGATCCTAATCGTTATACGGAACTTTCCTACGCTTCTATGTACAAGCATGTTTGTTTGATGGTTGAATTACAAAAAAAAGGTGCCATAACTTTTGATTATGGAAATAACATTCGTGCTCGTGCAAAAGAATATCAACAAAAGTTTGATTCATCCTCACCTGTAGATTGTTTTGCATTTCCTGGATTTGTACCCGCCTATATTCGCCCTTTATTTTGTGAAGGAAAAGGGCCTTTCCGTTGGGCTGCTTTAAGTGGAGATCCTGCTGATATTGCAGTGACTGACGAAGTGATACTATCGTTATTTCCAACCAACAAGGGGTTGGTCAGATGGATGAAAATGGCAAAAGAGAAAATCCCTTTTCAAGGTCTTCCGGCAAGAATTTGCTGGTTGGGGCAGGGAGAAAGAGAAAAAGCTGGTTTGGCATTTAATGAATTAGTGCGCACCGGTCGAGTAAAGGCTCCGATTGTAATTGGTAGAGATCACTTAGATACGGGAAGTGTAGCAAGTCCAAATCGAGAAACAGAGTCTATGTTGGATGGGAGTGATGCGGTTGCAGATTGGCCTATTCTAAATGCATTAGTCAATACGGCTGGAGGTGCCAGTTGGGTTAGTTTGCATCAAGGTGGGGGAGTAGGAATGGGATTCAGTATTCATGCGGGTATGGTAATTGTTGCAGATGGTACCGACAAAGCAGCTACCCGGCTTACTCGAGTACTACGCAATGATCCTGGAATGGGAGTTGTAAGACATGCAGATGCGGGCTATGAAATTGCTAAACGAGTGTTAAAAGAGCAAGGACTTGATATTACGGATCTTGTAAAATGATTTTTACAAAAGCGATTTTTAAGGTTTTGCATAGGGAAGCCGATCAATTTTCTCTACATTATAATACCCATCTATCCCTAACGAAGTAATACTTTTTGCCTTCTCTAAATCGATAAATCCATCTTCTTCAATCCAGTCGCTTGCGATAAAAACATCTGTAATTGCTCCAATTACCAAAAAAGTTCCATTCTTTTTTATGGGTATGACTTCTTCAAGTTGAAGTGCATATTGAACTGCACTCTCGGCAACAAATGGGCTTAAAATAGAGGGTCGCCATAGAGCACCTAATCCTGTGGCATCAAACTCGCTGATTTCAGCAGAATACTTCGCACTTGTTTGATGCGCTTTTTTGTAGAAGCTTTCCTGAATGTGGTTGATGGTATAGATTCCTGTTGACTCAATATTTGCGATGGTATGAGGAGCAGCTTCCAGTGGACGGTTAATAAACCCAATTAAGGCGGGATCCGCACCCAGATGAATAATATTGCTGAAAATAGCCAGATTTGGTTGCCCCTCCTTGTTGGAGGTGCCAATTAGGCTAACACTTTTAAAGCCACTAAGGGAGTTGATGAAATTTGCTCTGTAAATCCGACTCCATTGGGTAAAGTCAGTTTTATTAAAATGTTGGATCATATTTTCTTTAACAACAAAAGTTGAAAAAAGTTAAGATATTGATTCGATCAGATAATTTTGAAACATGGCATGGCTTTCTATAAAGGGGGTAGAGAAACACTACGATGGAAATTCAGTTTTAAAAAAACTAAGTTTTTCGTTAAGTCGGGGGACGCAGCTAGGAATTGCAGGGGCTACTGGTTCTGCTAAGACTACGCTCCTACGAATTATTGCAGGACTTTTACAAGCTGATGGTGGTTCTGTTTGGTTAGAGGGTAAAAGAGTTGAAGGGCCAGATGAAAAATTAATTTCTGGCCATCCCTCAATTGGATTTCTTAGTCAGCATTTTGAATTGCGTAACAATTATTGCGTAATCGATGAGTTGGAAGTTGTCTCTGTTCTTACAAAAGAACAAGAGGAGAAACTATACTCATTATGCCAAATCTCGCACTTGCTTTCCAGAAAAACCACTGCCTTATCTGGAGGCGAAAGGCAACGTGTTGCGCTGGCAAGAGTTCTATTAAAAAGCCCCAGCCTTTTACTATTAGATGAGCCTTTTTCTAACCTTGATCCTAGCCACAAGCGTTTAATGAAATTAGTGCTTAAAAAAATCGCTGATGAGTTTCAAATAACAACCATTTTGGTATCTCATGACGGCGCCGATCTCTTATCCTGGGCTGATTCATTGCTATTGATGCGCGAGGGGCAAATAATACAGGAAGGTTCAACGCACGAGCTTTATCAAAATCCAATCAATGAATATGTTGCTGGCTTATTAGGCAATTATACAAGGATTGATAATAATGATTCTCCAGCGTTAGTTCGCTTTTTTGAAAAAAAAGATGATCACCAAAATTTCCCCTTACTCATCAGACCTGAACGGCTTGTGTTTGATAATTCCTCTTCCAATAATTTAAAAGTTAAGGTTGGTAAAAATTACTTTATGGGAAATTATTTCCTAGTAGAAGTGGAAGTAGAGGGCAAGACGATTCTTGTGCAGGCGGATCAACTTTTGTATCAGGATGGTGATATGGCCTTTTTACGATACAAATAGTTATCGGCTATTTGCATTTCAAGAATACGATTGGACTTGTTTAGTTCTTTGGGAGGGTAAGAATCTATTTAAAAAATAATTCTTCCACATTTTCTTTTTGTACATGTGAATAACTGTCCAAAATTACGCCCCTAAAATCTGCTCAATTAACTCTAATTTCGCTTTGAAAGTTAAAAATTGATAAAGCTGTGAGGCTAAAGACATTAGAAATCAAGGGGTTCAAGAGTTTTGCGGATAAAACAGTCATAAATTTTGATGACAGTGTAACGGGTATTGTGGGGCCGAATGGATGTGGTAAGTCGAACATAGTCGACAGTATTCGTTGGGTGATTGGAGAACAAAAAATAAGTCATCTCCGAAGCGAAAATTTAGATAGTCTTGTTTTTAACGGATCTAAAACAAGGTCTGCAAGTGGTTTAGCAGAGGTGAGTCTGACATTTGAAAATACGCGTAATCTACTTCCAACCGAATTTAATACAGTAACCATTACCCGTAAGTTTTACAAGAGTGGTGAAAGTGAATATCGTCTCAATGATGTGCAGTGTAGGTTAAAGGATATTCAGAATTTATTTATGGATACCGGAATTAGCACTGATAGTTACGCGATAATTGCTTTGGATATGGTTGATGACCTTATCAAAGACAAAGACAATAGTCGTAGAAAAATGTTAGAGCAAGCCGCTGGCATTTCTCTCTATAAAACGAGAAAAAAAGAAGCGAAGTCGAAGTTAGAGGCAACGGAGCAAGACCTTGCTCGTATTGAGGACTTATTATTTGAAATTAATAATCAATTAAAATCATTAGAGAGTCAAGCTAAAAAGGCAGAAAAATATCACGAGATCAAACAAGAATATCGAGAGGTTAGTATAGAGTTGGCCAAAGCATCTTTAGAAGGATTCAATCTTTCGTACGGCGACCTCACTGAACAGCAGCAAAAAGAAACGGATCGCAAGTATCAGCTGGAAGCTGCCGTCGCAACAAGTGAAGCTGAATTGGAAGGCGAGCGCGTTCGATTTTTAGAAATGGAGAAAGCGTTACAACAATTGCAACATGAATTTAATGAGCTTCAGCAGTCTTTTCGAGGTAAAGAGAATGATAAAAACCTAGCCGTTCAGCGTATTGAATATTTACGTGAAAAGTTAAGCGGCCTTCAGCAATTTTTGGATCGTGCTACTGGTCAGCAAAACGGCATGCTGGAAAGTATCGCATTTACTGAAAAACAAATTGGGGAAGAAGAGAAAGTTATTCAAGAACTTGAACTGGAAGTAGAAAAACTTTCGCAGTCTGTACAAGAAAAGACTGAGAACCTTGAAGACTCCAGAAATGATGTTAACAGAATACGACAATCTTTTCAGCAAACGCAACGTGATCAATTTGAAGCAGAAAAGAAAGTGGCCGTAGCTGATACCTCTTTGTTGAATATGCAAAGAGCTTTACAGCAGCAAATAACTGAGCAGGAACAGCGAATGCTGCAAGTGGCGTCATTAAATGAAGAAAGAGAGAACAAAGAAAAAGAACTTTCAATTAAAAAAACTGATCTTGAGCAGCTTCAGCGGCATCAAGAAAAAACGAAAGATCAGATTCTCCAAACACAGTCAATTTTGGAACAGTTGCGTGGCGAATTGGCTGAGGAAAGTAGAAAACTAGATGCGAAGAAAAATGAATATGATCTTTTAAGAAGTATGATTGATTCAATGGAGGGTTATCCTGAATCGGTTAAGTTTTTGCATAATAATCCAGAATGGAAGTCGGGGATTCCAATTCTTTCGGATGTGATTTATGTGAGTGAAGAATATCGCTTGGCATTGGAAAATGTCTTGGAGCCATTTTTGAGTTATTATGTTGTTGATAGTTTGTCAGACGGTCTTGCTGCAGTTCACCTGTTGGACAAGCAAAAAAAAGGGAAGGCGAATTTTTTCTTACTTGATCAAATCAATGCATCTACCGAAAATGTAATATCCCATTCTCTCCCAGGAGCCATCTCAGCGTTGAATGTGATTGAAGTAGAAGAACGTTATAAAAAATTAGCTATTCACTTATTGGGAAATGTTTTTATTGCAGAAAATGAAGATGTACTAGAAAATAGCAATGGCTTTGTAGTCATTGAAAAACAGGGGCGTTATGTCAAAGGCAAATATTCGCTTTCTGGGGGCAGTGTTGGGTTATTTGAGGGAAATAAAATCGGCCGTGTTAAAAACCTTGAAAAGTTGGAAGCGGGAGTGAAAACGCTGGAAAAGGTTGTCGAAGATTTACGTGCTATAATCCAGTCTCGTCACAATGAAGTGATTGCTTTTAATGAAGATCTACGCGAAAATACGTTGCGTCAACGGGAGGTAGAAATTCAGCAGCTAACGAATGCTGTATTTTCTTTACAAAACAAAGTAGAGAATCTTCAGTCCGCTCAAGACACTGGAGTACAGCGTCAAACGGAGCTCTCTACACAAATTGAGCAAACAAATACTTTGGTTGCCGCAGTTCGTGATTTGTTTCAACAATTGAATGAGCAACTACAACTAAGTCAACAAGCTTTGCAAAAGTCTGAAGATGAATATCGAATTTTAGAGGCTGCACAAGCGGAGGCCATTAGAGTTTTTAATGAGTTCAATTTGACGGTATCTCGCCAACAAAGTAAAATTCAATCGTTGCGTCAGGAACTCGAGTTCAAGCATACGCAATTGAACGATTTGAACTTACAAATACAGGATAGTGAAAAACAATTAAAAGAGGCAACAGACTCGCTGGGTCAATCGTCGGCTTCACTACAATTAATTGAGCAAGGTTTACACGAATTGCTAACCAGAAAAGAAGAGGAAGAGAAAAAATTAAACCTTGCAGATCAGGCTTATTATAATTTCCGAAACGAACTTGCTGAAAAAGAGAGTACAATCAGGCATCTAAGCAAGGATAAGGAACAGGTTGAATTTTTGCTAGCTGCCTTAAAAGATAAACTGAATGAACTCAAGTTTCAATTGGCAGGTATGAAGGAGCGAATGAGTATTGAGTTTAAAATTGATTTGGAAGAAATTTTGGGAGAAGGTCGAACTAATAATATTGCGACCGAAGAACTACAAGCCTCCGTGGATAGAATGAAGAAAAGATTGGAGAACTTAGGTGAAGTTAATCCCACCGCCATTGAGGCTTTTACGGAAATGAAGAAAAGGTATGATTTTATTGTAGAGCAAAAAACGGATTTAGTCTCAGCAAAAGACAGTTTATTAAAAACAATTGAGGAAGTTGAAGCCACCGCAAATCAAAAGTTTTTAGATACATTCGAGCAAGTTCGAAGTCATTTTAAAAATGTTTTCCAAACGCTCTTTACCGAAGATGACCAATGTGATCTTGTGTTAGAAGATCCTACTAATATTGCAGAAAGTGGAATTGATGTTATTGCAAAGCCTAAAGGGAAGCGTCCCACATCTTTAACACAATTAAGTGGGGGGGAAAGAACACTTACAGCAACAGCTTTATTGTTTGCAATCTATCTGATTAAACCTGCCCCATTTTGTATTTTAGATGAGGTAGATGCACCCCTAGATGATGCCAACGTAGGAAAGTTTACAAACATGATTCGTCAATTCAGTGAAAATTCACAATTTATCATTGTGACACATAATAAAGCAACGATGAGCACTGTTGATGTGATTTATGGGGTGACCATGCAAGAACCTGGGGTTAGTAAACTGGTTACCGTGGATTTCAGAAATTTACAATGATATAACTGTCCATTCATGCGGACATTGCTTAACTTTTTACTCATTTTTTTAATGGTACCTGCACAATTAAGTGCTCAAGGGCTTCCTGAGGGTTTATTTATCGGGGCTCGTGCACCAGATTTTAGGGGTATTGATCAATTTGGACGTACAATTCATTTGCGAGAACAAGCAAAAAAAAATCCAGTAGTGCTTGTCTTTTACCGGGGTAATTGGTGTCCGCATTGCATGCGTCTTTTAACTCGAATACAAGATTCTTTTCCTTTTTTTACGCAAAAATCTGTTAGTATCATCGCCATTTCTCCAGAATCGGAAGAAAGTCTAGCAAAGACAATGGAAAAAACAAAAGCTGGATTTTCGCTTTTGCGTGATACGGGTCTTTTTATAGCTAAAAAGTATGATTTGGCTTATGTAGTGTCAGAAAATCAATTGACTCGATACAGAAATGGCGGTATTGATTTGAATAAAATAAATGCACCCAATCCACCACTTTTATCTGTTCCCACGGTGTTCATTATTGGTAAGGATTACACAATCACCTATCGATTTTTTGACCCTGAACATAAGAAACGGATTAACGTCAACGATATTCTAACACAATTTTGAAATAATCAAACGCTGGCCACTTCTCTAACTCGTTAGCTGAATCGTTATATTTGTGTTTTAGCACTATGGCAAACGAAAAAGAAAAAAAAATAGCTGAATATACTGAGGATAGTATTCAATCGTTAGACTGGAAACAACACATTCGCCTAAGACCCGGAATGTATATTGGAAAGCTGGGTGATGGCTCATCTCCAGATGATGGTATCTATGTTTTAATCAAAGAGGTAATCGATAACTGTATCGATGAGTATACGATGGGGTATGGGAAGGCTATTGATCTTACTATTGAAAATAAAGTGGTAACAGTACAGGATTATGGTAGAGGAATTCCACTGGGAAAGGTAGTGGATGTAGTAAGCAAAATCAATACAGGAGCAAAATACGATAGTAAGGCTTTTCAAAAGTCTGTAGGATTGAATGGAGTTGGTATAAAGGCAGTTAATGCGTTGAGTGCAGCTTTTAAGGTTACTGCCGTGAGGGATGGGAAAGCAAGGACTGCTGAATTTACAAGGGGGGAGCTCATCAAAGAGCATAAAGAAATAAAAACAGATGCTCCCAATGGCACATTAGTTAGTTTTTTGCCAGATGACACAGTCTTTAAAAATTTCAAATATGTAAATGAGTTCATAGAGAGTCAGCTCTGGAATTATGCTTTTTTGAATGCAGGATTAAAATTGAATTTTAACGGTAAAACCTTTATTAGCAAAAACGGACTTCTTGATCTTTTGCAACGAAAAACGAATGAAGATGAAATTCGGTATCCCATTATTCATTTACTAGGCGAAGATATTGAGGTTGCTATTTCTCATACCAATGAATATGGCGAGGATTTATACAGTTTTGTAAATGGACAGCATACGACGCAAGGAGGTACACACCAGCAAGCATTCAGAGAAGCGTATGTCAAAACCATTCGGGATTTTTTCAAAAAAGATTATGATGCTTCTGATATCCGAACTGGCATCGTAGCAGCTATATCTGTGCGAGTTGTAGAACCTGTTTTTGAATCTCAAACAAAAACAAAACTGGGGTCTATAAATATTGATATTGATGGGCCTTCAATGCGTCAATTTATTGGAGATTTTCTTTCAAGGGAGCTAGATAATTACTTACACAAGCATCTCCCTGTTGCTGAGGCATTAAAAAAAAGAATTGAACAAAGTGAACGTGAACGTAAAGAGTTGGCGGGTATTAAGAAGTTGGCCAATGAAAGAGCAAAAAAGGCCAATTTGCATAATCGTAAACTAAGAGACTGTCGCTTTCACTTGAATGAGGAGCCGCCAACTAAGGGGAAAGAAGAATTTTTAGCTAAGCAAGGGGAGAGCACTATTTTTATCACAGAGGGAGACAGTGCCAGTGGCTCAATCACAAAGGCCAGAAGCGTTGAAACACAGGCTGTATTCAGCTTACGTGGAAAGCCACTTAATTGTTTTGGATTGACTAAAAAAGTGGTTTATGAAAACGAGGAGTTTAATTTATTGCAGCATGCATTAAATATCGAAGAAGGGTTAGAAGGGTTACGTTACAATAATGTTGTGATTGCAACAGATGCCGATGTTGATGGCATGCACATTCGATTATTATTAATGACATTTTTTCTTCAATTTTTTCCAGATCTCGTTAAACATGAAAAAGTTTACGTGTTAGATACCCCCCTTTTTCGGGTACGCAATAAACAGGAAACTATTTATTGCTACAACGAATCGGAGAAGCAACATGCAATGAAAAAATTAGGAGGCAAGCCTGAAGTGACTCGATTCAAAGGGCTTGGCGAAATTAGTCCGGATGAGTTTTCACAATTTATTGGGACTGATATGCGTAAGCAATTGATGCGTATAGAACAAGGGGATCATATCCAACAGCTCTTGGAGTATTATATGGGAAAGAACACCCCGGACCGTCAAGATTTCATAATACAGAATCTTAGAATCGAAATGGATAAAGTTGAGGAAACTTTATAACCAGTGCAGCATGTTTGACTTTCATCAGGATAGAAAAAGATATTTTGAGATTCAATATTTGAATGCCAAAGAGTATGTCATTCCATTTATTGAAAATGTAATTCCATTAAAGAATGGTTTTCGAGTGTTAGAGATTGGTGCAGGTGAGGGTGGGGTGCTGCGCGCTTTTATTGAAAAAGGATGCACCGCTGTAGGTGTGGAACTGGATCCTCGACGTGTGGAGTTGGCCTGTGGTTTTTTATGGGAAGAGATAGGACAAGGGAGGCTTCATTTTGTGGAGAAGGATATCTATAAAGCTGATTTAGAAATTGATCTTAAGGGCAAATTTGATTTGATACTGTTAAAAGATGTGATTGAGCACATCCATGACCAGCCGCGCCTTTTTCAACTGATGAAATCAATGTTATTGCCAGGCGGCCATATTTTTTTTGGCTTTCCACCCTGGCAGATGCCATTTGGAGGACATCAACAAATTGCGCATTCATCAATTTCTCGATTGCCCTATATTCATTTACTTCCTTTGCCACTTTATCGTAGTATTTTATTTTGGATGAAAGAGCCGGTGACAGACTTATTGGAGATCAGGGAGACGAGAATTTCGATTGAAAAATTTGAACGCATTTCGCAGCAAACCGGATATTCGATACTGGCCAGAAAACACTATTTGATAAATCCGATCTATCAATGGAAATTTGGTTGGAAGCCACGTGCGCAGTTTCGATTAATTACCTTGATTCCTTATTTTCGAAATTTTTTTACCACTTGTGTATATTATTTAATCCGCCCTAAAAAATTCTATTGATGCTTCATATTATTTTCAACCTTCCAGACCGTACTCTTTTTGAAGAGGTACAGCAATTAGACGAGTCACTCCAAGGACCTGTTTGGGTAATTAGAGATGATTTTTCCGTGGGTCCTGTGACGCAACTAGATACTTCTGAAGGTCGGGCAGCTCGACTGAATTGGTGGAAATCCTGTTATGAAAAATCGGCCTATAAAGAAATACCAACGCCTGATTTTGATGACAATGCTACTGTGGAGCAAATAAAAAACTGGCTGATTGAGAATCCTTCTGATTCCTGCTGGATTTGGATGGCACAAAATCAACATGATGTTGCTGGATACTTTTGGTTGATTGGCCAACTCACTGAATTCCAGGTTAGGGTGATGGTACTTTACCTTAATAATTTACCTTTTATCAACGAAAAGGGGCAACTATTTTATCCAAATTGGTTGAGCGAAATCCCGATTCGTGAATTTTTAAAAGCTAAAAAATTAGCTCGTCCTGTTACTACCAGTGAGTTTGAGATTGATCCCGATGAATGGAAAAAGTTAGCAGAGGAAAGTAAAGTAATTCGTGTTCTTGAAGGCGGGAAAAAACTAACGTCTAAAGATGACAATTATTTTGATGCGGAGTTAAAAAAATTCATTACGAATGATTGGCAGCGTGTCAATCGAATTTTAGCGAATGCGCAAGGAAAAATGAAAGTGAAAACGGGTGATGTTTTTTTGATGTCTCGTTTGTGGGAAATGGTACATACAGGTTTTCTGGAACTAAATGGAAATTGGGATAGAGGGTGGAAAGAAACCGAAATACGTAAATTGCTTTCTGACACCGTAAGTGAACTTGAAGTAAAATAAATTTAAGTAGTATGGCCACTGGCAAGAAAAACATAAATCTTGTACTTGATACCCGTGAAAATGGGCTTTTGGGCCAATATAAAAATTGGTTTTTAGAATATGCCTCTTATGTCATTTTAGAACGTGCTATTCCGGCTGTCGAAGATGGATTAAAGCCAGTTCAACGTCGTATCCTTCATGCGATGAAAGAAATGGATGATGGACGATACAATAAAGTAGCTAATGTAATTGGCCAGGCTATGCAGTACCACCCACATGGTGATGCAAGTATCGGTGATGCCTTGGTTAATATAGGTCAAAAGGATCTTTTAATTGATACGCAGGGTAATTGGGGTGATGTACGTACGGGTGATGATGCAGCTGCCTCCCGATACATTGAAGCGCGCTTAAGCAAATTTGCTCTTGAGGTTGCCTTTAATCCTAAAACAACCGATTGGCAACTGAGTTATGATGGAAGAAAAAACGAACCCGTAACGCTCCCAATGAAATTTCCGCTGCTGTTGGCACAAGGTGCTGATGGAATAGCGGTTGGACTCTCAACAAAAATATTGCCGCATAATTTTAATGAAATCGTAGAGGCTGCAATAAAATATTTACGTGGAAAAAAGTTTGAATTATTCCCAGATTTTCAAACGGGTGGAATGGTAGATGTTAGTGAGTATCAGCAAGGCAAAAGGGGAGGTAAAGTTAAAGTACGTGCTCATATTGAAGAACTAGATAAGCGAACACTTGTTATTCGGAGTGTTCCCTATGGGGTGACCACCACTCAACTGATGGAGTCAATTGTAAAGGCGAATGACCAAGGAAAAATAAAAATAAAAAAAGTTACCGACAATACAGCGGCACTAGTTGAAGTACAAATTGATCTGGTGGCTGGCATCTCTCCAGATATGACCATCGATGCACTTTATAAATTTACTGACTGCGAAGTTTCGATTTCGCCCAATGCTTGTGTTATTGCAGCGCAACGCCCTCAGTTTTTAAGTGTGCAGGAGTTGCTTAAATTATCAGTAGATCGAACACAAGATTTGCTGATGCAAGAACTATTGATTCGTCAGGCTGAACTGAGAGAAAAATGGCATTATACATCGCTTGAAAAAATATTTTTCGAAGAAAAGTTATATAAGGAGCTTGAGAAAAAGCATGAGGATTGGGAAAAAGTGTTAGTAGCGATTGAAAAAGCCTTTGAGCCTTTTGAAAAAAAACTAAAACGGAAAATTACGCGCGAGGATGTTCTTAAGTTGACTGAAAAACCCGTGCGTAGAATATATAAATTAGATATAGCTGAGCTCGATGAACAAATTAAACAACTTGATCAGGAGCTGAAGCAAATCAAGCACCATCTGGACAATCTTGTTGAATTTGCGATATCCTATTTCGAAAATCTCCAAAAAAAGTATGGAAAGGGGCGCGAGCGAAAAACAGAGATTAAGGAGTTTGAAGTAATTCAAGCGAAGCAAGTAGCTATAGTAAATGCTAAGCTCTATGTTAATCGTGAGGAAGGGTTTATTGGAACTTCGCTGCGAAAAGATGAGTTTTTATTTGATTGTTCCGATTTAGAAGATATTTTGGCCATTACCCGGTCTGGTATTTTAAAGGTGGTTAAAGTTGCTGATAAAAACTTCATTGGGAAGGATATTATGCATATCGCTATTTTTCATAAAAATGATGAGCGTACCACATATAATATGATTTACGCGGATGGGAAAGCAGGTGTTAGTTATGCGAAGCGGTTCAATGTTACTGGGGTTACTCGCGATAAAGAGTATGATCTTACTAAAGGAGAAGATAAAAGTAAGGTTCATTATTTGAGTATAAATGCCAATGGGGAGGCTGAGATTGTAAAAATTATTTTATCTGCTGGATGTTCTGCTAGAATAAAAGAGTTTGATTTTTATTTTGAAGAACTAGCCATCAAAGGCAGAAATAGTATTGGAAATCAGGTAACAAAGTACCCCATTCGTAGTGTAAAATTTAAGGAAGCAGGTAAAGCTACTCTCTCGTCTACTCGTTCACTTTGGTTTGATGAACAGTTTGGTCGATTAAATAATGAAGGTAAAGGCCAGTTATTAGGTGCTTTTGAACCTACCGAGCAGCTTTTAGTTATATATAATGACGGATACTATGAAGTGTGCGACCAAGGGCTCACACAAAAATTTGATGCAGAAAAAGTTCTTTTGATTGAAAAGTTTAATCCTGACTCTATTTTAACTGCTGTTTATGTAGATATGGATAAAAAGCAGTACCTCGTTAAAAGATTCAAAATTGAGACATCCACACTTGGTACTAAGTTTTGTTTTATCAAAGAAGGAGATGGGAATTATGTTGAAGCAATTACTACAGACATGGAACCTATTTTGACTATGCAGCAGGGTCGGGGAGCTCAGCTTAGGAAAGCTAAGTTAAAATTGTTAAAGATTGCTCCCGTGTCTGGTTGGAAGACAGTGGGAACGAAGCTGGCTGATTATAATAAGTCTACGGAAATGGAATGGGTAAAGACCACTACTTCTTCCGGAAAACTGCCTGAACTTTTTTAGATTTCTTTAATGCGTCGTTAGGCTTCGTCTAATTTCTCTCTCCGCTTCTTTACTTTTGAGAGACTCCCGTTTGTCTGCGAGTTTTTTACCTCTGGCTAAACCAATTTCTACTTTTACGAGTTGCTTTTCAGTGAAAAAAATTCGCAATGGAATCAGCGTTAAACCCTTTTCCTTCAATTTCGATTGTATCTTACTTATTTCTCTTTTCTGCAAGAGTAATTTTCTATCTCTCAATGGGTCATGGTTGTTAGCAGTGCCATGTGTATACAGGGCAATATGCAAGGATTTAATCCATATTTCTCGCTCAAGAATTAAACAATAGGCGTCGTTAAAACTGACTTTTCCCTCTCGGATTGACTTGACTTCGGTTCCTAACAATTGGATACCCGCAACAAATCTCTCCTCAATGAAAAAGGAGTGGCTAGCTTGTCGATTTTGTAATGTTATCATGAAACGCTGAAGTGAGTAATCAGCTTTGAAATTTTTTCTTTTAAATTCTTTCGCGGCACGATAAAGTCTAAAAAACCATGTTCAAGTATGAATTCACTTCGTTGGAACCCCTCTGGTAGATCTCTTTTGATTGTTTCTTTGATTACTCTTGGGCCTGCAAATCCTATCAACGCTCCAGGTTCGGCAATATTCACATCACCTAACATTCCAAAAGATGCAGAAATCCCTCCGAACGTTGGATCAGTTAAAAGAGATATATAAGGTAACTGGGCATCGCTCAGCTGCGATAATTTTCCACTTGTTTTTGCTAGTTGCATAAGGGAGAAGGCGCTTTCCATCATTCGTGCTCCTCCACTTTTAGAAATGACCATGTATGGAAGATGGTGCTCAATGCAATAATCAACTGCTCTTGAAAATTTTTCTCCCATTACACTTCCTAGTGATCCACCTATAAATTCAAAATCCATGCAAGCTATTACTAATCTTTTCCCGTTTACTAAACCAGTAGCTACGCGCATAGAATCAGTTAGATCTGTTTTATTCCAAATTTCTTCTAATCTCTTTTGGTAGGGCTTTAAATCTGTGAAACCAAGTTTGTCTATACTTCTGATGTTGCCAAATAACTCGGTATATGTTCCATTGTCGAATAGTAGTTGAAAATACTCCTCACTTCCAATCCGAAAATGATGATCGCATTTGGGGCATACATGAAAATTCTCTTCTAATTCTAGTGCGACAGTAATTAGGCCACATTCTGGACATTTATTCCATAATCCCTCAGGCGTTTCTTTCTTCTCTGAAGTTTTGGTATTGATCCCCTTTTTTATCCTCCTGAACCAGCTAGACTTCACTTCACCAGATTGTCCACCCTCACCAGTTAGGTTTGCGTCAACATCTTCAATTTTTTTTGCCATACACGTAGTTAGAGTACAAATATAGTAAAGCAGTCACTTTTTGGATAAATAGCACTTTTCGTCAAAATCCCTTTGACTTTTTAGGCTGAGTAATAGGCTTTTGTAGGGGAGAAGAATCGTTTTTATTTCCTGCACTGATTTTTCTTTCCCCTTTAATGGTTGATGCTAATCGTACCGCTTCATGTGCGTTTAAAACTCCTCCAGCTCTTGAAATGTTATTCAACGTTGTAAGGGCACCAGTTCCGGGTGTACGAATCGAATCAACAACAGGGGTAAAAGACTGTTCAATTATTTCTTTTAATTGTAGGGCAGATAAGGTAGGAAAGTATTCTAAAAGTAATGCAGCAACTCCAGCTACAATGGGAGAAGCCATACTGGTGCCTTGCAAAAATTGATACGTGTTGCCACCTGGAATTGTAGAATAGATTTTAACACCAGGTGCAAAGACATCCACTTCTTTTTTACCATAGTTAGAAAAACCTGCAGCGATGCCGCCTGTACTAGGATCTCCACTCGCACCTACGGTAATCCAATTTGTTGCTTTTTTTGAATCAAGATAATTTGGCGTAGGAAAATTATAGGCAGTGTCTAGATTTTTTCCATCATTACCTGCTGCATGAACTAACAATACATCTTTGGAAGCTGCATACGCAACTGCTTCGTCAACCCATTTTTTTTCTGGAGAAAAGCTTTTCCCAAAACTCATATTGATGATTTGAGCACCATTATCAACCGCATACCGAATCGCTAGCGCAATATCTTTGTCATGTTCATCTCCATCTGGTACCGCACGCAATGTCATAATTTGTACATTATCTGCAATACCATCTATTCCTTTTCCATTCGCTCGAACGGCTCCAATAATACCACTTACATGGGTGCCGTGCATGGAAGCAGCAAGCGAGACCATTAAATTATTATTTCCATAAAATCGATCAGTAATATCGTCATAATTATCTTTTACAATATCTGATCGATAGGGGAAAGGAGCTTGATCTGCTGCTTTAGATTTTGTTTCTTGTCCATCTAAATAGGTGCCAAACTCACCCAGGAAACTTGTGTTGCTAGTTTCTAATGCGTCATTATTTAGCATTAGGGTATAAAGTGCATTTTTGGCGCGTTTTTGATCTGTTTCAGAAGGAGAGAATGTCGAGAGTTCTTTGCCAAAAAAAGTATCTTTTCCAAAGGCTTTTCGTAGAATACTATCACTTTTTAAAAGATTTGAATAAACCCGTTTCATCATAATTAATTCTGCGCCTGCTTGATTTTCAAACGTTACTTCTTGTTTGGCACGTTTCCACATTTCGTATTTCGCATAACCCTCAGCTGAAAATTTGACAAGAGTTGGATCTATATTTTCCAGCTCATTTCTAAAACGATGATACACCCTCGCTGCCTCATAGGAGTCTTTTTCAACATTTCGGCCATCTTTTCCTCCAATGAAATTCCAACCATGTATATCATCGACATAGCCATTTTTGTCATCATCCTTTGAATTACCAGGTATTTCTTTTGGATTAGTCCATAGTACTGATTTCAAGTCTTCGTGTGTAGTATCAATACCTGAGTCGATTACGGCTACAATAACTGGTTTGCTTTTTTTGTTGTTAGCTTTTAAAAACAAATAGGCTTTATCAAGACTAATGCCCCAATATCCACTATCTATTTTGTCCAACAAGTGCCAACCTTTTGGAGTTTCCTTTTGTAGTGTTTGTGCAAATAGTGGTTGAAACTGAAGTAAAACAGATGTAAAGGCGAAAACGATTAATAGTTGTAGCGATTTAAATTTCATGGGGGGTTAATTAAAGTTCAAATTGTATTCCTTGTGCTAACGGTAATGTTGAGCTATAATTTATCGTGTTTGTTTGCCTTCTCATATACACTTTCCAGGCATCACTGCCGCTTTCTCGGCCTCCACCGGTTTCTTTTTCACCTCCAAATGCGCCACCTATTTCAGCTCCGCTTGTGCCAATATTGACATTGGCAATACCGCAGTCACTGCCTTCTACGCTTAGAAATTGTTCTGCTTCTCGAAGATTTGATGTCATTATTGAGGAAGAAAGACCTTGCGGCACTTCATTTTGTATTCTAATAGCTTCCTCTAATGTATGGTAACGTATCAAATATAGAATTGGCGCAAAGGTTTCCTGATGTACAATCGATAAATCATGATTTACTTCGGCAATACATGGTTTTACATAACATCCACTTTCGTAGCCAGCACCTTCTAAAACACCTCCTTTTACAATGAAGCGGCCACCCGCTTCTTCGCAAGCCTTAATTGCTTTTAAGTAGTTTGTTACTGCTTGCTGATCGATAAGAGGCCCCATATGATTAGTACTTTCTAAAGGGTTTCCTATTTTTATTTGACTGTATGCTGCAACTAATTTTTCCTTGACGACAGGATAAATAGAATCATGTATAATAAGACGACGTGTTGTAGTACAGCGCTGTCCCGCTGTACCAATGGCACCAAAAACAGAGCCTCTTATGGCAATGTTTAGATCAGCTTCGGCAGAAATTATGATAGCATTGTTGCCTCCTAGTTCTAGGAGTGATTTTCCTAGACGTTGTCCAACAACCATCGCCACATTTTTTCCCATGGTGGTAGATCCTGTAGCGGAGATTAATGGGATTTTGGCACATTCTGCTAGCCATTCACCCACTTCTCTGCCTCCGTTCACTAACACACTGATTCCTTCGGGTAAATTGTTTTTAGATAGTACTTCTGCAATAATTTTCTGGCAGGCAATTCCACAAAGAGGGGTTTTTTCCGAAGGTTTCCAAATACAGACATTTCCGCACACCCAGGCTAGCATGCAGTTCCAGCTCCACACGGCAACTGGAAAATTAAAGGCAGAAATGATACCAACCAGACCTATAGGGTGATATTGTTCATACATGCGATGTCCAGGTCTTTCGCTATGCATGGTTAACCCATGGAGTTGTCGGGAAAGTCCAACCGCATAATCGCATATATCAATCATTTCTTGTACTTCGCCTAACCCTTCCTGCAAACTTTTTCCCATTTCATAAGAAACTAGGCTTCCTAATTTGTCTTTATTCTCACGAAGTGCTAAGCCGATTTGACGAATTATTTCACCTCTTTTTGGTGCTGGGATTTGTCGCCAATGTTTCCAAGCATTTTCAGCTTGCTCAATAGCTTTATTGAAATCATCTCGATTGGCGGTACCGATTTTCCCAATAACTTTTCCGTCTACTGGAGAGTAAGAAATAATGGTTTCCCCTTTTCCGTTCCACCAATTTAAACCAGTACTAATTCCAGCTTGTATGTGTTCGGTGTCAAAATATGTTGAAAAATTCATAGGAGGTAAAATTGAAGTGTAAAGATATTTTATTCAGTATAGCGATGATTATTTTCTGATTTTGTGTTGTAAAGGGGTAGAAGTACAAAGCTGACAATTCCGCCAATAAGGATTATCAGTGTTTGTACTAGCCAGAGCGTCCAACCAAATGCAAGCGCTGTTGTATAATCAAGGCCATAAAGTTGCATGGCAGACAATACAAGATATGCGTACGCTCCAATGCCACCGGGGGAAATGATCATCCCAATACTCCCAACCGATAGAATTGTTAAGGCCTCAGCCATTCCATACTTTTCTGTCAAAGGAAAAGCCAAAAAGCCAACATAGCCTGCCAATAAATAGAGTATCCAAATTAACAAAGTCAATCCAATAAATGCGCGGGGTTGATTCAGTTTTTTTATGGATAATAGGCCGCTCCTTATTTTTGAAGTTATCTCTTGAATCAACGAAAGAAGTTCTTTTATTTTAATTTTCTTCCAGATCATCCAACTAATGGCTATACTAATAAGAATAAGAAGTATAAAATAAAAAAGCGAAGCATCTTTTTGAGTCGATTGGCTAGCTGCATTGGGTTTAGTAAAAGTGTTTAGAATTTCTTCATATAAATTGGGTTGAAGCACCAATGTTAATCCAAACACTACTAACAAGCAAATCGCATCAAAAAGTCTCTCCACTATTACGGTGCCTACTAGTTTTTCTACTGGTATCTTTTCATAACGAGCAAGGGCGGTGCAACGCATAAATTCTCCTAAACGAGGAATGCCGAGGTTTACTAAGTAACCTACTAGTACGGTTAAAAATGAATTGATAGTACTTACTTTATAGCCAAGTGGATCAATCAACAATTTCCATCTTAGTCCTCTTAAATAATGACTAAAGAGTAAGAGTAAGCAAACGGGTGCCGCTAACCACAATCTGGCTTTCTGGATAGAAAGTTTTAACTGATTCCAGTTATCCTCGTTTAAATTTCTAAGGGATAACCAGGCAAAAAGTAATCCAATGCTTAAAAAAGCCAAATATTGTACTGCTATGGTAATGAATCTTTTAGGCATCTACACCTGCAAATTAGTATGATTGAAGCGTTTTATTTGTTAACTTTGCAAACCTTATGACAGCCAAAAAACGCATCCTGTTTATTGCAAATGAAATGTCCCCTTACTTGGAGTTGACCGAGTTTGCAGAAACAGTCAACAAATTGGCCATAAAGGCTAACGACTCCAATTTTGAGGTACGTTGTATTATGCCACGATTTGGTGTTATTAATGAAAGAAGACATCGGTTGCATGAGGTAGTACGTTTATCCGGCATTAATGTTTCAGTCGATAATGAAGATCTTCCTTTGCAAATTAAGGTTGCTTCACTACCCAGTGCCCGTTTACAGGTATATTTCCTGGATAACGAGGAACTATTCAAACGCAAGTTCGTTTTTAATGACGAAAGTGAAAAATGGTTTGATGACAACGATCTACGGACTGTGTTTTTTTGTAAGGGAGCCATTGAGACGGTCAAGAAATTTGGATGGCCTCCTGATGTCATTCATTGCAGTGGCTGGATGACCTCGCTCATACCTGCTTATTTAAAAACACTCTATAAAAAGGAACCAGTTTTTGCTCATAGTAAGGTTGTTTTCACAATCGGACAAAACACGTTTAAAGAAAAGTTAGGTAGTAGTTTTCTAAAAAAAGCACTCATCCATCCTTCTCTTAAGGATAAAGACCTCGAACTTTTTAAGGATGGATCTAACACATCCTTGTTCCGTGGTGCCGCTACCTATGCGGATGCAATCACTTTTGGAGCTGAAAAGATTGAGAAGAAGCTCACAGAAGAGTTCTCAAAAGTGAGAGGTAAAAAGTGCATCCCCTATTCATCTGAGGGTGATTTAACAGACTATTTACAACTCTACACCGACCTTGCGTCTAAATAACACGAATTGTCAATTGTGAGGAAGATCTATACCCAGTTAACCAGCGCATTATTTTCCCTTTTTATAGTTGCTTTTATTTTAACGAGTTGTCAAAAAATCAATGACGCTACCACTATTGGCACCGGAATGATACCCGCTGTGGATAATATCTCAACTTTTGAGACCAATTTATACACTGAAACAGATAATTTTTTATTGACTGATTCAACTCGTGTTCTAACCACGGATATCATGGCACTAGGTCATATCCTAAATGATGCGGTGTTTGGACAGGTACATGCAGATGGTTATTTCTCAATTGTTCCACCTAATGCCATGTTTTACCCCTTTTACAAAAAAGATTCAATTGTAGCAATTGATTCGGTAATTCTCTCTCTTGCTTATGAAGGTCTTTTCGGGGATACGAACACGACTTCCACGTTGAGAATTTTTGAAATTTCTCAACGCGCAGGCTATGTAGATACTACATTATACCGCTATGATCATCCTTCTTTTGCAACCACCAATCAAGAATTAGGTTCAAAGAGTTTTTTATTAAAACGACTTAAGGACACACTTACCCTTGTACGAAGAAGAGATACAACAAAAGTGGTTAATGTATTACGCATTCCCCTTACGAACTCTTTTGGAACTCGTCTTTCTAACTATGATACTACCCAAACTTCCAATGGCGGGTATCGAAGTGATTCGCTATTCAAAACCTTATTCAGGGGGTTTGCAATCCTGGCAGATAACACTGGAAATGGTTTAACGTATGTAAATCCCACTAGCACTAATACAAAGTTGATTGTATATTACCGCGTTAATAAGAATGGTGCGGTAGATACAACTTTTACTGAATTTTACCATAGCAAAACAACCCAGGCCAATCTGGTTAAAAGAACTCCTGGTGGTGAATGGGCCAGTTATTTGGCAAATAGCCAAACTAGAGATGATAAAGTTTTTATTGCTGCTTCACCTGGTTCTGGTGCCACTATCAAAATACCCCAATTAGACACATTAAGTAATGTTGTTGTTCATAAGGCTGAATTGATTTTAAGTCCGCTCGCAACCGGACAGCAGGGTTCCTTTGGTTTCCCTCCAATTCTTTTGCTCGATCGAATTAATTCAAGGGGTGATACAGCTCTCACTTTTGACCTAGATATGAGCACCCGAGATAATTTTGGTTCCTTTACCTACGATATAGGCCGTTTTGGTGGAACCTTATTACGCGATAGCACCTATCGATTTGACATCACGCGTTATGTTCAAAAAATAGTTACAAATGATTCCACCAATTATAAGCTAAGAGTTTATGCACCTGGCAGAACGAATCTGTTCTCACCATTGTACCGTTATTGGGGTTTGGTGCCGGTAAATAGCCTTGTTGCTTATGGAAGGGTGGTTTTTGCCGGGGGGGATTATATCAACTCAGCAAAGCGTCTTCGTTTACGAATTGTATACTCTAAGCTATAGTTTTTTTTATTCTTCATAGGCTTATATTTGTGGTCCTAAACCCAAATCCATGCCTTATTTATTTACTTCTGAGTCTGTAAGCGAAGGACATCCTGATAAAGTTGCAGATCAGATTTCTGACGCACTAATTGATAATTTTTTAGCTTTTGATCCGCAATCAAAAGTTGCTTGCGAAACACTCGTTACAACTGGCCAGGTAGTTCTTGCAGGTGAGGTAAAGTCAAAAGCTTACCTGGATGTTCAAGAAATCGCCAGAGATGTAATTAGCCGAATTGGTTACACTAAAAGTGAATACATGTTTGAAGCAAAAAGTTGTGGCGTACTTTCTGCAATTCACGAACAATCTGCCGATATTAATCAAGGCGTAGATCGTAAGAAAAAAGAAGAGCAAGGTGCTGGTGACCAGGGTATGATGTTTGGTTATGCAACCAATGAAACAGAGCATTTTATGCCATTGGCATTAGATCTGGCTCATAATCTTCTTGTTGAATTAGCTGCTATCCGCAGGGAGAAGAGCTCAAAAATGACCTATTTGCGTCCTGATGCAAAAAGCCAGGTGACTTTAGAATATGATGACAATAACAAGCCCGTTCGAATAGATGCGATTGTTATTTCTACCCAGCATGATGACTTTGATTTAGAGGCAAGGATGTTAGCACGTATTAAAAAAGATGTGATCTCTATTTTAATTCCTCGAATCAAGTCTAAATATAAAAAATACGCAAGTTTGTTTAATGATGATATTAAATATCATATTAATCCAACCGGAAAATTTGTGATTGGAGGACCTCATGGTGACACCGGTTTAACAGGTAGAAAAATCATTGTAGACACCTATGGTGGAAAAGGCGCGCATGGGGGTGGAGCATTTAGTGGTAAGGACCCTTCTAAAGTGGACCGATCTGCTGCCTACGCAACTCGTCATATTGCGAAGAATCTTGTTGCGGCCGGTGTAGCTGAGGAGGTTTTAGTACAGGTTTCCTATGCGATTGGTGTAGCAAAACCTACAAGTATAAATGTCAATACCTATGGCACTGCCCGCGTTAACTTAACAGATGGTCAAATTGGTAAAATTGTTGAGCAGGTGTTTGATATGCGTCCTTATTTCATAGAACAACGATTGAAACTTCGAAATCCCATGTATAGTGAAACAGCCGCTTATGGTCATATGGGTCGTGTACCACGTACAGTGGAAAAGGTCTTTACGGCCCCAGATGGTAAGCAGATTAAGCGTAAAGTTGAATTATTCACCTGGGAGAAGCTAGATTATGTTTCTAAGGTTAAAAGGGCCTTTGGTTTAAAATAATCATTGCCTACTTCTTAAAACTTTGACCCGCTGATTTTCCGGCGGGTCTTTTTTTTCCTTTCTTTGTTGAGTGAAAGATTTTAGAAAAAGACCACAACGGCCCAAAAAGAATAAACTGATTGCAGGTGTTGCAGCTGTATTGGATGCATTGAAAAATGCCCAGTCGCTGGATCGGGTTTACCTGGCTGATTCATTACCGGCCGCCACTGCAAAAAGCATACGATCGCTAGCTGTTGATGCTTCCGTTCCTGTTCAGGTAGTCCCGATCGTGAAATTAGATAGTTTTAATGTTGGACAACACGAAGGATGTATTGCTTTAAAGTCCAGAATTGTTTATCAGTCACTTCAATCTGTAATTGATTGGGCAGTGGGAGAGGGTCGTCTTCCCTTGCTTTTAATGCTTGATGGAATTACGGACATTCGAAATATTGGGGGAATTGCGCGCACTGCTTTTTGCACAGGTGTTGATGCGATAATAATTCCAGACAAAGGAGTAGGTGCTTTGCAGGAAGATGCGATCTTGACTTCTGCAGGGGCCTTGGAAAAGATTGCTGTTTGTCGAGTGGATTCTTTGGTAAAAGCGATTGACACGATGCACTTAAACGGCATTCGCGTATATGCTACTCAAATGAATGGGCAGTTGTCTATTGAAAAAGTTGATTTTACGGAACCTTGTTGTATTATAATGGGCAGTGAAGAAAAGGGAATCTACCCCGCCTTACTTAAAAATGCTGACACTACAATTTTTATTCCGATGAAGGGTGATTTTGATTCGTTCAATGTGTCTGTATCAACAGGCATTATTTTGTATCAGGCCATGAAACAACGACTATCATGACGGAAACTATCGAATCACTACAATTGGTCGAATGCCCAAGAGATGCAATGCAGGGCTTTTCAACGATCATTCCTACGGCTGATAAAATTGCCTACTTCAACATGTTATTGGAAGTAGGCTTTCATACCCTTGATATGGGTAGTTTTGTTTCTCCCCGTGCTGTTCCTCAATTAGCTGATACAGCCGAAGTATTGGAAGGATTGAATACTTCCCAAACCACTACCCAATTGCTTGTAATTGTGGCAAATGAAGAAGGCGCAATAAAGGCGGCTAACCAAAATAAAGTTGACAGTATTGGTTATCCGCTATCCTTGTCTGATACGTTTCAGTTAAAAAATACACGTCTTTCAAAACTAGATTCACTCAGCTTACTAAAGCGAATAAAAGACTTGTGCATAAAAAATAATAAATCGCTTGTTGTGTATCTGTCAATGGCTTTTGGTAATCCTTATGGGGAAAACTATCATCCGGATATGGTTGTCGAAATGGCGCATCAAGTTCAGCAAATTGGGGCAAATACAATTTCCATTGCTGATACAGTGGGGTTGTCTACGCCTCCGCAAGTTGAAGCGATTACTCGATCTGTTTTAAAGGAGATAACTTCTATACCCCTTGGCTTACACTTGCATAGTGAGGAGTATAACTGGCATGATAAAATTGAAGCTGGTTACCGAGCTGGATGCCGACGATTTGATAGTGCGTTAGGAGGATATGGGGGATGCCCATTTACCGGAAGTGAAAAAGTAGGAAATATGGATACAGAAAAATTGGTTGGATGGTTTAGTCAAAATCGAATACCCACGGGAATTGATATTCCTCGTTTAAAAAAATGTGCTGAAAAAGCTCGACAGTTATTTATTTAACGCATGCAATGGCATTTGCCCATATCAATTAAGGCACCTGATCGGAAAATAGCCTATCAAGATAAACTACTTTTGACGGGATCTTGTTTTACAGAGCATATTGGAAAAGGGCTTTCTGATCTAAAATTTGACGTTTTACAAAATCCCCACGGTATTTTATTTGGTGTTGATGCGATATGCCAGTCGCTGGAAGATTATTTGTCAGTAAGAAAATACACCACCCAAGATTTATTTCATCTAAATGGTGTTTGGAATTGTTGGAATCACCATTCTGTTTTCTCAGATACGATGCCTGACAGAGCACTTGAGAAAATAAATAATTCAATTACTAACGCAAGCAACTTTTTAAAACAGTCCAATCATTTAGTATTAACACTTGGGTCTTCTTTTTGTTATCGACTTACTGCCGAGGCGCAATTAGCTAGTAAAAAAGAGGGGCAATCAGTTGCAAATTGTCATCGCGCACCGGCTCTTTGGTTTACCAAGGAGTTATTGTCTGTGGAATGGATGGTAGAGCGTTTAGGTACCTGTATAAGCAAACTTAGAGAACTGAATCCTTCACTACAGGTAATACTGACAGTAAGTCCTGTTCGTCATATTCGTGATGGGATGCAAGAAAATAATCGAAGTAAAGCAAGGTTATTTGAAACGATTCAACGGCTAGAAGAAAAAGGATTCCCTATCTATTATTTTCCTGCTTTTGAAATTGTGGTTGATGTATTACGTGATTATCGCTTTTATGATATTGATTTAGTGCATCCTAATTTTGCGGCAACTGATTATGTAATTGAACAATTTATGAAGAATTGTGTGGATTCGAGTTCACAGGAGTTGGCAAATGAAATAAGAAAACTACGTACGGCCTTTCGACATCGTCCTCAACATGGAGGCACTACACAGCATAAAGAATTTTTGAATCAAATGTTTCAAAAAGCGGCTCAGTTGCAATCGGCTTATTCTTTTTTGGATTTTTCTGCTGAATTATCTTATTTCTCTGCCGAATCCTAAGCGAGTACTTGCTTTAGGGCATATTTATCTGCCAACATTTTCTCAAGACTCTTGAGTAAAGTAAGTTGATTATTAGCGCGATCATAATTTTGATCCGGATAGGTGATTTTGTAATAAATATCTTTTAATAAATAGTCTGTTAAGAACCGAAGTGATTGCATGTAAATTATCCAAATACCCGAAAGATGTATCCACTCTATTTCGTACGAGGTCAACTCATCCTGTATAGACTCTAAGTAGCCTTCAACGATGGCCTTATAGTTGATACGGTCAATATAAATGTTATTCGTGTCTATTTCATTTTCACTTACTGTTACTGACATCGACCGAATCATATCACCCAAGTCGGAAAAAAAATACCCTGGCATAACTGTATCTAAATCAATGATCGCATGCAGTTTTTCATTCTGCTCCTTAAAAAGGAGGTTAGAGATTTTTGTATCATGGTGATACAGGCGCAACGGAAATTTGATAGGCTCGCTGCTGATGCTTTTATATTGATGAATGTACTTTTCTCTTACTAAAAGAGTATCAATTATTTCCTTTGCTTTCTTCAAACGAGTATTATCACCCACTTGTAAGGCGGATAAAAATTGTTTGAATCGAAATTCAAGATCGTGGAATTGTTGAATAGTTGGCTTGATTTTTGAGGCTGGGATTTTCCATAAAAATTTATTGAACTGGCCAAAGGAATGTGCAGTTTGAAAAATCTGTTCTACGGAACTGCATCTCTCAAAGCATTTTACGGCAGCAAAATACTCCTGTATTCGCCATACTTTCTTATTGTCGTCTGTTATCGTAAACTCACCATTGGAAAAGGCCAGCGGTTTTGCGATTTGAAAATTAAGTTCGCTATTAAGTTTTTCCCAGTGTTCCCAAATGATGAAATGATTATTAACAACTTGGGTGGGTTCAGGGAAAACGCTTGTATTTATCTTTTGAAGTAGAACTTTTTCTCCACTCTGTAAATTAGTGGCAACCCACGTCTCATTAATTAGCCCATTAGACAACGAACGTAATTGTACCTCGTTGCCACTTTTCCAAAAGTTGCCTTTAATAGGGTGAGGGACTTTTGTATTCATCTTAGTGAATTCTATCTCCTCTTACAGTTAATTGCGCAATCACACTTGATTCGAAAAGTAGCCACTCTTTCCACCTATTTCTTACAATCTTTTTATCAATATAATTGTCAGCTAATGCAATAAAAAGGGTATAATGCCCAGCTTCACTTTCCATGAATCGTCTGTAAAACTTTTGTAAGCTTAAATCAGTTAATCCTTCGCTAAGCCGCTTGAAACGTTCGCAACTCCTTGCCTCAATTAAAGCCATTGTTAACAGTTGGTCTAATAATCTTCCTTCTTTACTTCCCCCTTTTTGCTGAAAATCAAACAATGCATTCACGTACTCGTCTTTACGTTGTTTACCAAGTCGCAGTCCTCTTTTTTGAAGTTCGGCCAAGACAAGTCTAAAATGTCCCCATTCTTCAGTAACAATAGGGGATAGTTCTATAACTAATTTTTCAAGCTCTGTATACCGTTGAATGATGCTGATACAGGTAGTAGCTGCTTTTTGTTCACAAAAAGCATGATCGGTCAGAATTTCTTCCAAAGACAGAGCTGCTAGATCCACCCATCGGGGATCTGTGGGTAATTGAAGCCCCAGTATGGACTTTGTATCTTTGGATAATTCCATACCCAAAACTAACCATTTGCTTGAAAATCAATCAAAAGGACAGATGGAATTAGGCAAAAAAATAGGGCTAAACCCTTGTGGTTCTGCTAAATATGCATAACTTTGCCGCCCTGATGTCGGATGAATCAGATAATCGGATGAAAATATAAATTTTTAAAGATGCCTCTAACAAAAGAAAAAAAGTCAACTGTTTTGACTCAATTTGCCGGTTCTGCAAAAAATACCGGTTCCATCGAAGGTCAAATTGCCCTACTTACTGAGCGTATTTCGTTGATCAGTGCTCACTTGCAAAGCAACAAAAAAGATTTTTCTACTCACCGCGGTTTAATGCAGTTAGTGGGAAAGCGTAAGAGACTGCTGAATTACCTCCAAAAGCATAATTTGACCGGATACCGCCAGCTAATTGAAAAGCTCGGAATCAGAAAATAATTTATCAACTTGGTATTTCATGACTAAACCAGTATCTCATTGATATTGGTTTTTATTGATGCGAATATTTTTTCGTAAGAATAAAACGAGTGGAGTGCCCCTAACTAATTTATATGTTGAAACAACCTATTCGTAAATCCTTTTCCATAGGAGAGGGTCGTGAAATTACAATTGAAACAGGGCGTTTAGCTCGTCAAGCTGATGGTGCGGTTACTGTTTCTATGGGCAATTGTGTTATTCTTGCAACTGTTGTCGCTAATAAAGAACCCAAAGAAGGGCAAAGCTTTTTCCCTTTGACGGTAGATTATCAAGAGAAGTTTGCAGCCGCAGGTCGTATACCAGGTTCTTTCTTTAAGCGGGAAGCAAAGTTGAACGATTACGAAGTTTTAACTAGTCGGTTAATTGATAGAGCATTGCGGCCACTTTTTCCTGAAGACTATTTCTGTGATGTTCAGGTTTTGGTATCTCTTGTTTCCAGTGACCCAGAAATAATGCCTGATGCTTTAGCTTGCTTGGCTGCATCTGCAGCGTTGGCTGTATCAGATATTCCAATTAAAGAAATTATTTCTGAAGTTAGAGTTTCAAGAGTGAGTGGTCAATTGATCATTAATCCTACTCGTACGCAGATGGAGAGCTCTGATATGGATTTTATCATAGCAGCTACTGAAAAAAATCTAATGATGGTGGAGGGTGAAGCGCAAGAATGCAGTGAAGAAGATCTTTGTAAAGTATTGGAACTGGCACACGATGCCATACGTATTCAAGTAAAGGCGCAACAGGAGTTACGTCAAATGGCAGGTAACAACGAAAAGAGATCTTATACCAAACCAGCCACCGATGAAGTGCTTCGCGAAAAAATATACTCTTTTGCAAAACAAAAGGTATATGAAGTAGCAAAAGGTAAATTTGGTAAACATGAGCGTAGTGATCGTTTTGATCAGATAAAGGTGGAGTTGATTGAGTTTTTGAAAAAAGATGCAGGGCTAGCTTCCGACGAGAGTTTGCCAGATCTTACTAAAAAATTAACCTCCACTTATTATGGCGACCTACAATATGATGTTGTTCGTGATATGATTCTGGATGAGCGTGTACGATTAGATGGGAGAGATCTGGAAACAGTACGTCCATTGGATATGGAAGTGGATGTTTTGCCTTCTCCACACGGATCTGCTTTATTTACACGAGGAGAAACCCAGTCATTAACAACCGTTACGCTTGGTACGCCAATGGATGAACTATTGGTTGAGAGCGCTGCCAAGTCTGTTGATTCTAAGTTTTATCTCCATTATAATTTTCCTCCTTTCTCTACGGGTGAAGTTAAAATGATGCGTGGTCAAAGTCGTAGAGAAGTAGGGCATGGTAATTTGGCGCAGCGATCACTAAAACAAATGATGCCGTCAGGAGATTTTCCTTACACTGTTCGTGTGGTTAGTGATATCCTAGAGTCAAATGGTTCCTCCTCAATGGCAACGGTTTGTGCTGGTTCCTTAGCATTAATGGATGCGGGAGTGGGAATACCAAAGCACGTATCAGGTGTTGCTATGGGTTTGATCACGAAAGGAGACAAGTTCGCAGTACTAACCGATATTCTAGGAGATGAAGATCACCTTGGTGATATGGATTTTAAAGTTACCGGTACGCGTGATGGAATATGTGGAGTACAAATGGATATTAAAGTGGATGGACTGAAAATGGAAGTCATGCGCCAGGCATTGGAGCAAGCCCGTCGCGGCCGTCTTCATATTCTGGATGCAATGTACCAAGCTATTCCTGCATCACGTAGTGATGTGAAGCCACATGCACCTCGAATGGTGAAACTGTTTATTGATAAAGAATTTATTGGTGCTGTAATTGGACCCGGCGGAAAAGTGATTCAGGAGATTCAACGCGAAACGGGCACAACTGTCAACCTTGAAGAAGTCAACAACCGAGGCGAGGTAAGTATTTTTAGTACAAATAAAGAAGGGGTAGATAAAGCTGTTGCATGGATTAAGGGAATTGTAGCGGTACCTCAAATTGGAGACACTTACGATGCAGTTGTTAAATCAATAATGCCTTTTGGTGCCTTTGTTGAGTTTCTTCCTGGAAAGCAAGGCTTAGTGCATATCAGTGAAGTAAGTTGGAAACGCTTAGAGACACTGGATGGGTTGGTAAAAGAAGGAGATTCAATGAAAGTCAAACTAATTGGCACTGATCCTAAATCTGGTAAGTTTAAATTATCACGAAAGGCCTTGTTGCCAAAACCTGAAAGATCAACTTCTGAATCTGAAGAATAAATTTAAATGACCCCAAGCGGGTCATTTTTTATGGAAGACTATAGTGAAATAATAATCCCAGTTTCAAGCGAGGAGCAATCCTCCCTTTTTATTGCTTCCCTTACTGCATTGGGCTTTGAGGGTTTTGTTGAAGAAGCTACCATCCTTAAAGCATATATTCCAACTTCACAGTTAAATCAAGCTGAATTCAATAATTGGTGTACCAGATGCGAAGTTCTTGTTCAGCAAAATTTGGTAAAGCCCAACAACTGGAACCAACAATGGGAGTCTAATTTTCAACCCGTCAAAGTGGAAAATTTCGCAGTTGTGCGAGCGTCATTTCATAATCCAATTGGTGGAGTAGAACATGATATTATCATTAATCCAAAAATGAGCTTTGGTACTGGGCATCATGCAACAACCTATATGATGATTGATCAAATGAGGGGGATTGACTTTTGGCATAAGCGAGTATTGGATTTTGGTACAGGCACTGGCGTATTAGCTATTTTGTCAAAAAAAATGGGCGCTACTTATGTTGCTGCGATAGATAACGATTCGTGGAGTATCGAAAACGCAACAGAAAATATTCAGTTAAATGATACCGCCGAGATAGTTATTAATTGTGCAGCATATCCTCCTTCGCAGGACACCTTTGATGTAATTCTTGCCAATATCAACAAGTCTGTTTTACTACGCTTCATCTCAAATTTCCACTCATTATTGACGCCAAATGGGCTATTACTTTTAAGTGGCTTTTTAAGAGATGATGTTGAAGATTTGTCTAGCGTAGCTCAAACAAATGGGTTTATAATAGAACACTTTCAATTTCAAAATGAATGGGTACTTTTACGTTTAAAGCGTCAATGAAGCGGATCTTTCCCCTTTAAAAGATTAATAAATTATTATATTTTTGTTTAGCCCTACTTAGCATGAACGAAGTATTAGTGATCATATTGGCTTATTTGGTTGGAAGTGTACCCACGTCTGTTTGGGTAAGTAATCGTTTTTTTGGGATAGATATTCGGGATTATGGTAGTGGCAATGCTGGTGCAACAAATGTCTACAGAGTATTGGGTTCTCGCTGGGGCACTTTTGTGATGATAATGGATATGTTGAAGGGGATGGCTGCTGTGCAATTGGCCTGGCTTTTGCCTGCTTATATTGACCAGGACATTCAATTTCAGAATTTACAAACAGGACTTGGCTTGGCTGCGGTTTTAGGCCATATTTTTCCAATTTGGGCGGATTTTAGAGGAGGGAAGGGGGTTGCTACTGTTTTTGGGATGGTGCTAGGGATATCGCCAATTACTGCGGTAGGATGTGTTGCAGTTTTTTTGATTGTCCTCTACCTCACAAGATTTGTTTCACTTAGCTCAATACTGGCTAGTGTTGCCTTTCCTGTTTTCATCCTAGTCATTTTTAATGTAGATAACCCACTATATAGAGTTTTTGCTATCTCTGTGGCATTAATCGTATTACTTACACACCAAAAGAATATTGGACGATTATTGCGAGGTGAGGAGTCTAAAGCTCCCATTCTAAAGAATAGGGATCGTCGTCGTCGTGAAAGAGCGGGTAGGAGAAAAATGGATTGATCACCCTAACTGTCTGTTAGTCAAATTTTTAAGATTTTTTCTTCCAATTCTACCTGTTTCTTTACTCGTACTACTTCTTTTTTTTAACCTTTTTTCGGTAACTTTATAGCCCCCTAAAGTTTTTACCTATGTCCCTGTCCATCTTTGAAAAGTTGCAACTGGCCGATGAGAAAAACTTACTAATTCAAGGTTTACCTTCCTCCATAGAAAAGCAGTTTAGCAAATTATCTTTTGCCAAAAATGTTACTCCTTTGCTAAGAAGTAGGAAAATAGATTTTGCACTTGTTTTTGCAGTGAATGAGATGCAACTAAATGGTATTCTGAGAGATGTGATGCCTAACTTAAAAGAAAACTCTAAGTTCTGGGTGGCTTATCCTAAATCAACATCTAAAATTGTTACTGATTTAAATAGGGAATCCAGCTGGAATCAATTAACGGGCGGTGGTTATGAGAGTATTGAGCGCATAGAATTGGATCACGTTTGGAGTGCACTTCGCTTCACGCGCTGCGAAATGGAAGCCGTCGTTAACGGATAATAACAGAGCCTACGGCATCGGCTAGTGACTTCTCCATCTTTTTAAGGTGTTCATGCGTTTGTAGGAGAATCTTAATCTCTTGATTGTCTTTTTCATTTTCCAAGTCTTTCTGGTTGTCTATCAGCATTCGCTTTATCTTTTTCAATTTTAGATAATGAACGGCAGAACGAATAGCCTCTGGTGTTTTATCTTCTTCAGACTGTAGGTAGTTTAGTAAAGACTCCTTTTTCTCAGGTGCAAGGGTTTCAATAAACTCTTCATATGATTTTTCAAAAAGAGTTGATTGATATCCCGTAGCTTGACTGAAATCTTGTTTCCATCGTTGGCTTTCTTCGTGTGGAAATTGGAGAAGTGAGACCGCAAATGCGCTCAGTTGTTGATCGCTATGATGTACAAAGTACTGAGATTCGATTGAGGAGCGGCCGTTTCTTTTTTCTTGCTGATAGGCTTTAAATAACTGAAGAACGCTCTCGTTTTCAAGTATAGAATCATCAATTTCTTCAAAAATATAATCAGCTACGCTGGTGCCATTTTCCCAATTGCGGCTACCAAATTCTAATAGAATTCTTGCTACTTCTTTTTCTTGTAACTCATCTTTGAAAAGCAGGACGAACGTAGCATCATTAAATTCATTTTCCTGTGATTGCCTTGCGTTTTCTTCAAATGTTTTTGCTTCGTTCGTTGGCAGTCTTTTTTCCTGTTGACTAATCCGATCTCGAATATATTTGTTTACAAGATTATGAAGACCTGCCTCTTCAATTTTTAAGAGATTGGCGCATTGCTTTATATAATCTTGTTGTTTAGTGAAATCTTCTGCCTTATTAATTCTTGAAATAGACTCAGCAATTCGGTTTACCACTTTTGCTTTCTGAGCGGTATCTGTACCGGCTTCTTGTAGTGCAACTTCCAATTGAAAGAGAATAACATCTTTCTTATTTGCATCTACAAATGTTCTGAATTGTGAAGGGCCCAATTTATTGACATAACTATCCGGATCATCGCCATCTGGAATGAGAACAAGTTTAACTTCCAGTCCTTCTTCCAGTGCCAAATCAAGACCACGTAAAGCTGCTTTGATACCGGCCTGATCTCCGTCGTAAATGATAGTGAGATTTTTGGTGTATTTTTTTATCAATCGAAGTTGATCGATTGTTAAAGCGGTACCACCAGATGCGACTACGTTTTCAATACCAGCTTGGTGTAGAGATACTACATCGGTGTATCCCTCTACTAAAAGACATTCATTGGCTTTATCAATGGATTGTCTGGCAAAATAAGATCCATAAAGGATTTTACTTTTTACATAAATTTCATTCTCAGGTGTGTTGATGTACTTTGGAGCTTTTTCGGTAGAAGTCAAGATGCGGGCACCAAAGCCTAATACCTTTCCACTATGATTGTGTATTGGAAATATAACCCGGGAGCGATAATTATCCTGTAGTTGGTCATAACGATTATTACTGAGTCCTGCCTTTTGAAGAAGGTCTGGATTGAATTGTTGTTTTAATGCAGCCTGTGTAAAAGCATCTCTTTGTTCAGGGGAGTAGCCTAACTGAAATTTTTGAATTATTTCTTTTCGAAACCCTCTTTCTTCAAAATAACTCATACCAATTGCCTTTCCTTCTTCAGTATTTAGTAATTGCGTTGTAAAAAACTCCTGGGCAAATTGATTCAGCGCAAATAGACTATCTGCTGCTTGTAGGGCCTGTCGTTGATCGTCGTTCAGTTGTGTTTCTTCAATTTCAATCTGGTAACGTTGTGCGAGCCATTTTAAAGTTTCGGGGTAACTGTATTTTTCATGCTCCATTACAAAGCTGACAACGTTCCCGCTTTTGCCACATCCAAAGCACTTGTATATTTCTTTGGAGGGTGAAACGGTGAAAGAAGGTGTCTTCTCATTGTGAAAAGGGCATAGGCCTAGTAAATTAGTACCTCTTTTTTTTAGTTTGACAAAACTGCCAACAACATCTGTGATGTCGGCACTCGCCATTATTTGCTGTATTGTAGCCTGCGTAATCAAAATAGTTCTAAGCTTTTGTGTCGTATTTTATGCAAACTTCTTCATCTTTTTCCGAGTAGGAAATTTTAAATTCTTCCAAAACTTCTTTTGGGACTCCATTCCATTGATTTGGCTGGTTCCCCATGTATTCAAGATCTTTTACGCCCATCTCTGAGGTGTAAAAACCAGTGGCTGTCAAATTGCGTAAAAGTGTAAAAAATGAGACCCCTTGTTTTAAGTTTTTTGGAGCTTTTTCTGGGTAAGCGATTTGCTCAATTAATGCTAACTGTTCGGTAGGAGAGCAGTGGATAAAGGGCTTTTCATAGTTTTTGAACATTTGAAGATCTAGCCATTTAATTCCACCTCTTAGTGGAATTTGATGGTCGGGCATATCTTTCGCAATGAACTCTAAAAATGCAGGTACACCTGCTTCGCTCGCAGAACCGCTTTTGTCATCTTTGGGAATGATTATGTCTACTAAAATAGTAAGTGTAGCCAATTCATGCGCAGTGAAAAATTTCTCTTGCGAAAGAATCTTCTTTTCTAAGATAATTTCGTCAGGGCTTCTATCCAGATTAAAGGTGGGCTCTGTTTTTTTGGATTCGTCGCCGGGAGAAGTTTTGCAACCACTTAACGCAATAGGGGATGCCAATGCGCCGGTAGCAAGTAGTTTCAAGGATTTTCTTCTGTCCATTATATTTCGTTTTTCTTCAGTTGATCAATAATGTATTCTGATGCTCTCATGGAGAGTGCCAATATTGTCCAGGTTATGTTTTTGTCTGCCTGCGAAACAAATTGTCCCCCATCCACACAGAATAAATTTTTACAGTCATGAGCCTGACTCCATTTATTAAGCGCAGAATGTTTGGGATCATTTCCCATTCTAACTGTTCCGGCTTCATGTATGATTTCACCAGGTTTGCTAAGACCCCAATTATTATGTGGGCCATCATCTGCTCCCCAGGTTACGATAGCGCCCATATTATGCATGATCTCTTTAAATGTTTCTTTCATGTGTTTTGCCTGGTTTATTTCATGCTCGCTCCATTTCACATGAAACTTTAATACAGGGATTCCGTAACGATCAACTGTATTTGGATCAATTGCGCAATAATTACTTTGTAATGGAATTGCTTCACCGCGACCTGCCATTCCCACACCACAGCCGTAGAAATAACGGTAATCTTCTTTTAACGATGCGCCATAGCCACCTGCTTCTTTTTTAACGCCTTTTACCAGATACTTGCCATTAAGATTTTCAATCCCCCAATTAAAACCATAAGAAGGTTGTCCCATACCCCCCCAATATTCAATGTGGTAACCTCTCGGAAAATCTAATTTCTTGTTATCAAGCCACCACGGAGAATAAATATGCGCACCACCAACCCCATCCTCATTGTAACGTTTTCTACCAAATAACGAAGGCAGAATTCCCCCCATGGCAGCACCTGTGGAATCATGAAGGTATTTGCCTACAACGTCACTATTGTTAGCCAAACCATTTGGGTGGCGCAAGGAAGTTGAATTCAAAAGTAAACGAGCACTTTCGCAGGCGCTGGCTGCTAGAATCACAACACGACCATTTACCTGATACTCACTCATGCTTAGTTTATCTACATAGGAGATTCCTGTCGCTAATCCATCTTTGTTAGTTAAAACCTCTCTCACCATTGCATTTGTAATCAAATCGACATTGCCGGTTGAAAGGGCAGGATATATTAAAACATTCGTTGCAGAAAAGTCGGCCTTTGCGTAACTACAATTTCTATTGCATTGACCACAATAAAAACAGGCACCTCTGCCTGCATCATTTTTGATGGGCTTTGTTAAAATGGATAATCGAGATGGAATTATTTTAACGCCAGCATTTTCAGCTCCATTTCTAATGAAAAGTTCATGCAAACGAGGTTTGGGTGGAGGGAGAAAATAACCATCTGGATCATTTTCTAAACCTTCGTTAGTGCCAAAAATTCCTATTAACTGATCGATTTTGTCATAATAGGGCTTTATATCTTCATATCCAATTGGCCAGTCATCTCCTAATCCGTCGATACTTCTTCTTTTAAAATCTTTAGGACCGAATCGTAAGGATATCCTGCCCCAATGATTGGTACGACCGCCAAGCATTCTTGCACGCCACCACATGAAATCAGTTCCGCTCTCTTTGGAAAAGGGTTCTCCTTCCACTTTCCATCCCGCATAGCATGCATCAAAATCTCCAAAAGGTCTGTAAGAAGTACTTGCCCCTCTGCGGGGAGAATCCCAAGGGTTTTTTAATTGGGTAATATTTTTTTGTGGGTCATAGTGATGACCGGCTTCAACTAAACAAACTTTTAGACCAGCTTTTGCCAGCACATACGCAGCCATACCACCGCCAGCTCCCGAGCCAACAATAACTGCATCATAAACTCTTTTACTTTTTTTTATTTGTAGGTCAGCCATGACTTTTTGTTATCTATTTAGACATGCCCAAGATACTTCAATTTGTATCTTTGACCATGCACCGTTTTTTACTCTATTTTCCACTTTTTATCCTTCTTTGCCCCACATTGGGTAAAGGGCAGTCTCAAAATTCTATTTTACAAGTTTACTCAAAACTTGATTTAGGATTAACAGATCGGGGAGACTCTTTTTGTATAAAAGTTTGGGCACCCTTAGCTGATAGTGTAGAGGTCTTGCTCATGAAAGAGAAGGAATTCCTACGCCCACATAATTTTTATTTGAAGAGGGGAGATGAGGGGGAATGGAAATTTCAATTTCATAAAGAGAACGATTATAATTATTATTTGCTTCGCACAAAAAATCATGTCAACGGTTCTGGAGGAATGTGGAGTAAATGGGTAACAGATCCCTACTCAATAGCAGTTAGTGAAAATGGCTCCTATTCTGCCATTATAGAATTAGAGAGCACGAATCCTTTAGGCTGGGAAAAAGATTATTCAATAAGGCAGTCAAATACGAATTCGATTGTTATTTACGAATTGAATATCAGAGATGCAAGCATGCATGCAACTTCTGGCATTCAAAAAAAGGGAAAATATCTTGGTCTTACTGAAATAGGTACAACCAATAACGAGGGGTTATCAACGGGTTTAGATCATATTCAAGAACTTGGTGTTACACATGTTCATTTGTTACCATTTTTTGATTTCAAGTCAAGCGATGAATCAATGGCAACGCCCCCCTACAATTGGGGATACGATCCTTTTCATTACAACTCACCTGAAGGTATTTATGCATCCAGCAACAAAGATCCTGCCACACGAATAATTGAGTTGAAAAAAATGGTACAATCCTTTCACGCAAAAGGATTAAAAGTAGTAATGGACGTGGTGTATAACCATACTGCCCTTTCAGAGAATTCCTCTTTTGAACAATTAGTGCCAGGCTACTACTATCGAAAGAATAATGATGGTTTTTTCTCTAATGCCTCAGCTTGTGGAAATGAAACGGCTAGTGAAAAGCCAATGGTTAGAAATTTTATGCTTCAGTCATTGAAACATTGGTTAACAGAGTATCATATAGATGGTTTTCGATTTGATTTGATGGGCATTCATGACATTGCAACAATGAATACGATTGCTGATACTTTACGTGCCATCAATCCTTCAATTCTCCTGTACGGAGAAGGGTGGACAGCGGGTGCTTCAACGTTGCCGGATATAGAAAGAGCCTTAAAAGAAAATGTGAATCAATTGCATTCTATAGCAGTTTTTGGCGACGAATTTAGAGATGGTTTAAAAGGAAGTGTTTTTGAGCCTACGCAAAAGGGGTACCTAAGCGGGATCGGTAGTGACATTAATTCAATTCTTTTTGGCTTGGTAGGGGGTATTGCACATCCTGCTATTAACTATGAAAAAGTTAGATATACCAAAAAGCCATTAACAAAAAATCCTCAACAATTAATCGCGTATGCTGATTGCCATGATAATCATACGTTAAGAGATAAATTGCAAATTTCTAATCCAAATTATTCCTTGCAACAGATTAAAGAGTTGCAGAAATTAGCTTACACTTTGATATTAACTTCTCAAAGTCCAACTTTTATTCATGCAGGATCAGAATTTATGCGAACAAAAAAAGGGGTTGAAAATTCATTTGAATCACCAGATAGTATTAATGCCATTGATTGGGAGATGAAAACGATACACGCGGACTTAGTTGACTATGTTAAAAAAATGATTCAAATGAAAAAAAATCATTCCGCATTTCATTTATCTGACCCTGCTCGTCAAGTTCAGTTTTTTGTTGACAGTAGTACTCGCTTAATTGGGTATTTTATGGACGCTATTGAAACTGCTGATAATTGGAAAAAAGTTCAAGTTTGGTTTAATCCAAGTGATAAACCCCTCCAAATAGTTCCTTATGCGCATGTAGAAAAGAAGGGCATGGCGCTGCATATTGTTATGAAAAATCAATCTTTTTTAAGAGCACCGGTAAAAGTAGGGGCTAAGGAAAAGTTGTTTATTCAGCCACATTCCTCTATTATAATGGCAGCCTGGTAGTTTTATACTGCTTCTTTTACAACGAGCGTATTTCTTCCAATTCTCAGCCCATTTAATGTCTGGATAGCTGCTCTGGCTTGTAATGAGTTACTCATCTCGATAAAGCCAAAGCCTTTTCTTTTTTTTGTCATTCTGTCTTTTGCAATAGAAACAGATTCTACTTGTCCATATTTTTCGAAAAACTCTTCCAACTCAGATTCATCCATATCTAAGGGAAGGCCGGCAACAAATATTTTCATAAGTTTTTGAAGAATTGTAAAAGTAACGATTGAATCAATAGAGTGGGTCATCTGCTGGTAAAGATTTATTGATTGTACTTGTTGCACAATGATTTCTATCAATCCTGTAGTATCTTTATATCATGAAAAAACATATGTTCAATTTCCTGTTTTTTTTATCAATGATTTCAGGATCCTTTGCCGTTTTTTCCCAGCCTACTCAAAAGCCACCTTTGCATGCGAAAAAGTGGATGGCAATAACTGGAAAACCTCTTGCCGCTACTGCTGGGGCCACACTTTTTCAAAAAGGTGGGAATGCTGTAGATGCTGCCTGTGCTATGCTTGCTGCAACATGTACAATGTGGGATGTGCTTAGTTGGGGTGGAGAAACACAAGCGTTACTGTATAACCCTAAACTAAAAAAAGTTATTGCGATTAATGCAATGGGGGTAGCTCCAAGTGGTGCGACAGCTACATTTTTTAAAAATAAGGGCTTTGCATTTCCACCAGAATACGGCCCACTTGCTGCCACCACTCCTGGTACGCCTGGGGGCATATGTTACCTGTTAGCCAATTATGGTACAAAAAGTTTAGAAGAAGTATTGGCTCCTGCTATGGATCTGGCAGCAGGATATCCAATTGAAGCACAAACCGCAAATAGTATAGAAAGAGCAAAAGAGAGAATCAAACAATGGAAATATAGTCGAGACGTATTACTCCCACACCTTGGAGAAAAACGTGAAGCACCTTCGGCTGGAGAAATATTCAAACAAACTGCATTACTAGAGACGTTGAAGAAAATGGTTGAGGCAGAAAGAGCAGCTTTGAAAGCTGGAAAAAACAGAAAGGTAGCAATCATGGCGGCCTATGACCGTTTTTACAAAGGCGATATTGCAGATGAATTTGTAAGAGGTGTTCAAGAGCAGGGTGGTTTGATCACTAAAAATGATTTAGCCAATTGGAAACCAATTGAAGAAGAGCCTTTACATACCTCCTACAAAGGGATTGAGGTTTATAAAATGCAACAATGGACACAAGGCCCCATGTTGCTACAAGCGTTGAACATGCTTGAGAACTTTGATTTAAAGTCGATGGGTTATAATAGCCCGAAATATATTCATACACTTTACCAGGTGCTTAATAAGAGCTTTGCGGATAGAGATTTTTATTACGGCGATCCTTACAAATTACCAAAAGAACCGATGCAAGGGTTATTGAGTAAAGAATATGCAAAATTGAGAGCTGCTTCTATCGATACAATCAAAAATGAAAGTGCTGCTGGTCCTGGGGATCCTTACCCGTTTCAAGGTGAGATCAACCCTTATTTGAATTTTTTAAAGAGAAATTTAATTCCACTCGACACTGCTAATAATCGATCAGCAACTCCCTTGCATGATCAAGGAAACCTAGCCTCACTTAGTCCATTATTTTCTACTGCTCAATATCATGATCGTTTATGGAGAGGTACAACTACTATTGAGGCAGCGGATGATCAGGGATGGATAATTTCTATCACACCAAGTGGCGGATGGATTCCTGCTTGCATTGCTGGTAATACTGGTGTGGGACTTAGCCAACGAATGCAAAGTTTTGTTTTAGATAGTTCGTTGAATCCTTTTAATGTGGTAGAACCTGGAAAAAGGCCACGCGTTACGTTAACTCCCTCCATTGCATTGAAAGAGGGTAAGCCTTTTTTAGCATTTGGTGTTCAGGGTGGAGATACACAAGATCAAAATCTTTTACAGTTTTTTTTGAATATAGTTGAATTTGGAATGACAGTTCAGCAAGCAACGGAAGCCCCGAATTTCAACACCAATCAATTATGGCTCTCTTTAGGCGGTTCAACGATTGCCGACCGCAAACCCAAGCCAGGTCAAATAGTGGTGAGTAGGTCTTTATCTCCTCTGATTATGGATAAATTAAAAGCAATGGGTTATTTTATTCGTACCGAAGAAAGAACTAGCGGGCCGATCAATGCAATATTATTTGATCAAAAATTTGGTACGATGTGGGGTGGGAGTAGTAACCACGGAGAAGACTATGGAATAGGATGGTAAATAACGGGTATTAATTTATAATCTTGCAACTATGAAAGAAATTGTAATTGTCTCTGCCGTGAGAACACCAATCGGTAGTTTTGGTGGAAGTCTTAAAAGCTTAACAGCTACGCAATTGGGCGCAGAGGCAATAAAAGGTGCTTTGTCAACAATTAATCTTGATCCAACTTGTGTAACAGATGTATTTATGGGCTGTGTTATACAGTCTAATCTCGGTCAAGCACCAGCAAGACAGGCTGCAAAATTTGCGGGTCTTCCCGACACTGTAAATTGCACCACAGTGAATAAAGTGTGCGCTAGTGGTATGAAAGCCGTATCGATGGCTGTACAGCACTTATTATTAGGCGATGCCTCTGTTGTTGTTGCGGGCGGTATGGAGAGCATGAGTAACATTCCCTTTTATGTAGAGAGTCTTAGATGGGGAAATAAATATGGCAACACTACTTTGATAGATGGTTTAGCAAAAGATGGATTAACAGATGTGTATGATGGAAAAGCTATGGGAGTAGCTGCAGACTTATGTGCCAGTGAATGCAAAATTTCAAGAGAAGAACAGGATGCATTTGCCATTGAAAGCTACAAGCGTGCACAACAAGCATGGGAAAACGGTTTTTTTACCAATGAAGTAATTCCAGTATCTATACCACAGCGTAAAGGGGCACCAGTTATTGTTTCAAAAGATGAGGAACCATTCGCTGTTAAATTTGATAAAATACCAACGTTGTCGCCAGCCTTTCAAAAGGAGGGTACTGTTACGGCGGCCAATGCTTCTACCATGAATGATGGTGCTGCTGCTCTTGTATTGATGACAAGGGAAAAGGCAAATCAATTAGGGCTGAAGCCTCTTGCAATAATCAGAGGTTACGCAGACGCAGAGCAAGCTCCGCAGTGGTTTACAACCAGTCCGTCTCTGGCACTTCCTGTTGCATTGAAAAAAGCTAGTTTGACAGCCGAAGAGATTAATTACTGGGAATTAAATGAAGCCTTCTCTGTTGTTGGAATTGAAAATGCGCGTCGTCTAAAAATTGATTTATCAACGTTAAATGTAAACGGAGGGGCAGTATCCTTAGGTCATCCCTTAGGTTGTTCCGGGGCTCGGATTCTTGTGACGCTCATACATATTTTACAAATGAAAAATGCGCGGTATGGGGCTGCTGGAATTTGTAATGGTGGCGGAGGGGCCAGTGCGATGGTCATAGAGAGAATTGTTTAAAATATACCATGAAGACTCTTTTTTACAACATTGGTATGTTGGTCGGAATTCATGAGGTGAATCAACCGTTAAGGGGTTATGAATTGGCTAACCTTCCTGCTCTGTCTAACGCATACTTGGTAGTGGAAGATCATAAAATCCACTCCTTTGGTTGTATGAAAGATCTTGATGAGCTATCGTATCAAAATATAAATACACTCGATGTAGCTGGCGGAAGCCTTTTCCCTTCTTGGTGTGACAGTCACACCCACTTAGTTTTTGCCGGAAGCAGAGAAACGGAGTTTGTTGATAAAATAAAAGGAGCTAGTTACGCTGAGATTGCTGCCAAGGGGGGAGGTATATTAAATTCTGCTAAAAAAGTGCAGCATGCAAGTGAGGATGAATTATATGCGTCAGCTTTAATTAGGCTTCGTGAACTTGTTAACATGGGAACAGGGGCTATAGAAATCAAAAGTGGATACGGATTGACCATTGATGCTGAACTTAAAATGTTACGTGTTATAAAGCGTCTTCAGCAAAATACGCCGGTGACTATGAAGTCCACTTTTTTAGGGGCTCATGCAATTCCAATGGAGTATGCTAACAATAGGGAAGAGTACATTCGTATAATTACAGATGAAATGCTGCCTGTGATTGCAAAAGAAGGGTTAGCTGATTTTATTGATGTCTTTTGTGAAATAGGTTTTTTTACTCCTGCAGAAACAAAGTTGATTTGTGAAAAGGGGAAGCAAAATGGATTACGCCCTAAAATACATGCCAACCAGTTGGCCATCTCAGGAGGTGTTGAGACAGGTATTGATGTTGGTGCCATTAGTGTAGATCATTTGGAGTCAATGAACCAGGAATTGATTCAATTATTGGCTTCCTCTGCTACTATTGCCACACTTCTTCCCAATGCTTCCTTCTTTTTACGCATGCAAGATGCACCTGCGCGTGGCTTAATTGATGCCGGCGCTATTGTAGCATTGGCCTCTGATTATAACCCTGGCTCAGCTCCATCAGGGAACATGAACCTAGTTGTATCACAATCGTGTATCAGAATGAAGATGTTGCCAGCAGAAGCCATCAATGCGGCTACTCTCAATGGGGCTTATGCAATGGGTCTTGGGGAGAGTTGCGGAAGTATTAAACCAGGAAAATTGGCTAACTTTTTTATTACAAAACCCATTTCTTCTATTGATTTCTTGCCCTATGCATTTGGTTCATTATTAATTGATAAAGTTGTTTTGAAAGGGAAATTGATTGAACATAACACTTTTTAAGCTATGAAAACTGTTAAACCCCTCCTTGAATGCGTGCCCAATTTTAGTGAAGGGAATGATATGTCAGTAATCAAACAAATTACAGATGTCATTGAAGCAGTGGAAGGGGTGCGCCTCTTAAATGTTGACCCCGGTAAAGCAACGAATCGAACGGTGGTTACATTTGTGGGAAACCCTGATGCAGTAATTGAAGCGGCCTTTAAAGCTATTGAAAAAGCGGGTGAATTAATTGATATGCAGCAGCACAAAGGGGCTCATCCCCGCATGGGAGCAACAGATGTCTGTCCGCTAATTCCGATCGCTGGTATTACCTTGGAAGAAACAGCAGTATATGCTAGAAAATTAGCAAAAAGAGTAGGTGAACAATTGAATTTACCGGTCTATTGTTATGAAGCAGCTCAGCCAGATAAAAACAGAAGTAATCTATCTGTAATTAGAGCGGGAGAGTATGAAGGGTTTTTTAAAAAAATTCAATTGCCAGAATGGAAGCCGGATTTTGGCCCTGCAGTTTTTGACGCAAAAAGGGGAGCTACGGTCATCGGTGCAAGAGATTTTCTTATCGCCTATAATGTCAACTTAAATACAACATCTACCAGAAGAGCCAATGCGGTTGCTTTTGATATTAGAGAAGCTGGACGAACAAAAATTGAAAATGGACAATCGATAAATAGTCCAGGCACTTTAAAAGCTGTAAAAGCGATTGGCTGGTATATTGAAGAGTATGGCATCGCACAGATTTCAATGAATCTGACTGATATCAATACGACCCCCATCCACATAGCCTTTGATGAAGCTTGTAAAAAAGCTGCAGAACGAGGACTTCGCGTTACGGGAAGTGAGTTAGTTGGGTTAGTTCCTCTTCAATCCATGTTAGATGCAGGTAAATATTTTCTACTCAAACAAAAGCGATCAACCGGCTTGTCTGAGAAGGAATTAATTAACATTGCAGTGAAATCGCTCGGTCTAAATGAACTTAGTCCTTTTAATCCGAGTGAGCGAATTATTGAATATTTATTAGAAGTGAAGGAGTCTAAAAAACTGATTGACAAATCTTTGTTTGAATTCGCCGATGTTACTGCAAGCGAATCACCTGCTCCAGGGGGCGGGTCAGTTTCAGCTTATGTAGGAGCTTTGGGAGTTTCGTTGGCTGCGATGGTTGCGAATTTATCTTCTCATAAAAAGGGGTGGGATGATCGTTGGAAAGAGTTTGGGGATCAGGCGGAGCGAGCACAATTTTTAAAGGCAGAACTTTTACGCCTGGTTGACGCAGACACAGACTCCTTTAACGCTATTATGAACGCATTTGCACTGCCCAAGAAAACAGAGGAAGAGAAGGAAAGAAGAAGCGATGCTATCCAACTAGCAACAAAAACTGCTATTGAAGTTCCCCTACGAGTGATGCAAGTTTCATTAGAAAGTATGGAGCTAATAAAATTGATGGCCATGACTGGCAATCCTAACTCCATTACTGATGCAGGAGTAGGCGCGTTGTGTGCAAGGAGTGCCGTATTGGGAGCGCATTTGAATGTAAAGGTCAATTGTTTGAGTTACGAGGATAAAAGTTATGTGCAAGATATACTGAAACAAGCGGCAACGTTGGAAGAATCTGCTCTAAAACAAGAAGAATTAATCCTACAATTTGTAAATAGTCAATTGCGGTAAATCTAATTTTCCAGACGCATCATTTCTTCAAATGCTTTTTCATATTCGGCTGTTAATGAAGTAGCGAGCTTTCTTATTTGCTGATAGGCAGATTCTGCCGCAACAAAATTGTCTTTATTTGCGTATAAGCCTGGATCAGCTAATTTTAATTCTAATTCTTTTTGCTTAGCCTGCGCTTCTGCCAATCTGCTTTCTAGTTCTTGAAATCTTTTTTGTGCTTTCTGATATTCTTTCTTTTTCTCTTTTGAAATAGAAGTGTTAGCTTCCTGTTTTGGACTAATCACAACAGCTGGGTTCGCGTTTTGTTGGATACTAGCTTCTTCAGATTTCACTAGATTATTCTTTTCCATCCTTTCTTTCCAACTTACCCATTCATCATATCCTCCTTTGAATTCTTTTATCTCTCCATTTTCTATTTCCCAAATTACAGTTGCAGTTTTTGAGATAAAATAACGATCATGGCTAACTAAAAGTAGTGTTCCCTGGTAACGATTAAGCGCTTCAATTAAAAGCTCACAACTGTGTAAATCTAGATGGTTTGTTGGCTCGTCGAGTAATAGAAAATTTGCCTTACTAACAATAACTTTTGCTAATGCAACTCGGGCTTTTTCCCCTCCACTCAACACTTTGATTTTTTTATCAATATCATCTCCGCTAAATAAAAAGCAGCCCAGTAAAGAGCGTAATTCTAATTCAGTAAGTTGACTTCCACAATGTAACATCTCTTCGAGAATGGTGTGCTGTAAGTGAAGCGCCTCTAATTGATGCTGTGCATAAAAACTTTGCTCCACATTATGCCCATCTATTCGTTCCCCTTGCTGAATTGATTCGGTTCCAGCCAAAATCCGTAAAAGCGTTGACTTCCCTTTTCCATTGGCTCCGATCAAGGCAATTTTATCCCCTCTATTTATTTCAGCATTTCCATTGGTAAGGATGCTATTTTCACCAAATGATTTCTGAATATTTTTGACGGTTGCAATAACCTTTCCCGGTGTTTTGTCCACACTAAAATTTATGCGAAGAGCTGGTCTTACTAGTTGTGCTGCATCAACACGTTCGAGCTTATTTAATTTTTTGAGAATACTTTGCGCCATGGATGCTTTACTCGCTTTCGCCTTAAATCGTTCAACTAATCTTTCTTGTTGTCTGATATAATCTTGTTGATTTTCGAAAGCTTTTTGTTGTAATTCCATTCGAGATATCTTCTCTTTTTCATAGAATGCGTAATTGCCAGTATAAAAGTGTAGTTCCTCTTGGTACAGTTCTACCACTTTGGTAACCATTCGGTTTAGAAAATACTTGTCATGGCTTACAATAACCACCGCACCTCGATAATGTAAAAGATATTTTTCTAGCCACTCAATGGAGGGAAGGTCAAGGTGGTTTGTAGGTTCATCTAATAATAAGAGATCGGGTTGCTCCAAGATCATTTTGGCTAACAGAACACGCATTCGCCAGCCTCCACTGAATTCCCGGTAGGGTCGTTCCAAGTCTTGATTCGTAAATCCTAAACCCTGCAACACTTCTGCAGTTCTATTGTGTATGGTGTAACCGTCAGCAGTTTCAAGCTGATGCAGTTTCTCGGAATATTCTAGTAATATTTTTTCGTCACCCGTTTTTTCTAATTCCTGTCCTAACTCCTCTATTTCTTTTTCAAGTTTGAGAATAGGAGCGAACGCTTTCAAAGCAACTTGATGTATGGAGTCGCTTGTATCAAAACTTAACAAATCCTGATGTAGATATCCGATGGTGGTTTCTCTACTCCGTTCCATAGAACCTAGGGTAGGTTGATAATCTCCGACCAGCAATTTTAATAAAGTTGATTTACCAGTACCGTTATAACCTATTAGACCAATCCGCTCGCCTACTTGAATATGCCAGGTTGCGTCTTGAAGAATACATCTTGCCCCAAATTCAAACGTTACATTTTGAAATCCTGCTAACATAGTGCGCCGCAAAATTAAGTCTGATTAGTGCCACGGCAATCTTTTTTACTAAATTATTACTTGCCTTTTTCATATATGAAACGTACCAAGGCATTACTTTTTTCATCAGCAGTGAGATATAGCTGGTATCGTTCTTTCCCGGCAGATACAATCATTAACGCGGTATTGGGGGGGATAGTACCCAGATTTTCTCCAACCATCACAACTTCTTGTACCGGTCTTTTCGGGTCAATAGGTACAGAAAAAGTTATTGGCTGTGAACGAAGTAATTGTTTATAAATAACTGAACGATTATTTACATAAACTGATACAGTATCACCATCAATCTGCCCATTATCAAAAAGTTCAATTTGTGCTAAGCTACTGTCTAATCTAATTTCACGAACGAGAATATTTTTTTTGTCTATCAAGTTATCCGATTTAGTGCTGGGTAACGTTACTGCTTTTGTTTGTCGGTTGAGAACTATTGTTCCAGGATCACAGCTGGCTTTACCATCCGTTGCTTTGCTAGCAGGGGAGGACCAGGATCCTCTTATTTGTTCATCCGTAATTGTTGACCCGGAGCCTTTGTGATAAGTTAATTTATACAATTTTGTACAAGGCACGCAATCCTCTCGAATTTTAAAGTCAACTATCTCTTTTTCCTCAATTATAAGAACATTACTGTCTTTGGAGTAGGTGCCAATAATGTTTTTTCTTACGTAATTAAAGGAGTCTGAAAAATGGTGTGCAATACCTGTGATCCTTCCATCTTTTTCTTGAATCGTAAACTCAATATTGTATACAGCAAAACACCCACTTGGGGCCATTACCAAACGGCCTGACCAGCGACCATCTAATCCCTGTGCAACTGTTATCTGAGTAAAAAATAATAAAAAAAATGCCGCAAACAAGTATCGCATGAAACTAAGATAGCATAAAAAAAGCCAGTTGTTACTTCTCGTATCTAAATCTAACCACTGCATTTTTTTGCTCAGTAGAGGTAAGTTGAACCCTAAACCGCTGTGTTCCTGCTTCTACAATCATGAGCGCAGTATTGGGGGGGATTCTTCCCAAATTTTCAGCAACCATGGTTAGCTCCTGCGTACTATTTTCTTCATCTAGAAGAAGGTTTAGTGATAAGGCATTTGTAGAAAGCCTCATTTTAGAAAGAACCATTTTGGTATTGAGATAAACAGTTACCGTATCACCATCAATTTCTCCATTGTCGTAGAGATGTATTTGTACTTGAGGTGTTTTGACAGTAATAACTTGGGTAAGATCATTAAAACGATTGTTATTGACAGAAGGAATTACTAGTTGTTTTTGAGAAGGTGAATTTGCCTGGCTATTTGCCATTGATTGGGGGCCTTCAGTTCTTGGTTCGATTATCTTTTGTGGTTCACTACTTAATGTGGCAATTTCAGCATTTGCTTTCTTTGATGGGGGCGCTTCATTCACAATTACTTTTTTGGCAGCGGTTCGTTGTAAGAAAGGTTCAGGATAAAAATCAGAAGTGTTCACTCTGCGCAGGTATACTCTTCCACCCCCACAATCATCTCCCTTTTTTACTCCATCAGAATTTTCTTCGTATTTACTGGAAAATGTTCCTTCCAAATACTCTTCTCTACCTGATTTAGAATATCCTAATTTATAATTCATCAGACAGTTTACAGACCCATCGGATGCTTTTACTTCTACTGTTTTATACTCTTGAATCGATAATTGTTGTGCATTTTCATCCCATCGTCCGGTCATACTGGCTTTGCCATAGTAAACTGTTGTTAGGTAGGAGTAAGAGACTCCAATTGTTTGGCTAGCGGTATGTTTTAACTGAAACTCAACTTTGTATTGACTGTAATCCTTTGTCACAAAGTATCCCTTCCATATACCGCTTAAGTCTTGACCAACCAATTGAATCGACAAAAGGGTAGTTAAAATCAAACCACCCGCATATGACATACTACTTCTACTCATAGTTCAGGGCAAAGATACTTTTTGCAAGGGTTTTGCAGCTTCCCAATGACACAAGTGCTTAATTTTAACATCCCCTTTAACCTGAGGCGTTTTGGTCTCAAATTGCTAAATTTGCCTTCTTTATCTCTTTAAACTCACATGATTAAAATAATTTTTCCAGACGGTGCCGTTCGTTCTTATGATGAGGGTGTAACTTCTTTGGATATTGCAAAAAGTATTTCTGAAGGTTTGGCCAAAAAAGTATTAGCTGCTTCCATCAATGGAGAAGTGGTAGATGCAGTAAGACCCATTAACCAAGATGCAACAATTAAACTGTTAACCTGGGTTGATACAGATGGCAAAAGTACTTTCTGGCACTCTTCTGCGCATTTGATGGCTGAGGCGGTTGAAGCTGTTTTTCCGGGTGTAAAATTCTGGGTTGGACCTGCTGTTGAAAACGGTTTTTATTATGATATGGACTTGGGTGATCGTAAAATGAATGAAGAAGACCTGCTTGTCTTGGAAAAGAAAATGAATGAACTAGCGAAGAAAAATAGTTCGTTTACACGCAAGGAAATCAGCAAAACGGATGCAATTCAATATTTCAATCAAAAGGGGGACGAATACAAACTTGATTTATTAGAAGGTTTACAAGATGGCCAGATTACGTTTTATTCGCAAGGTGATTTTACAGATTTATGTAGAGGACCTCATATTCCCAACACGTCTTTTATAAAAGCGATTAAGTTAACAAGCATAGCCGGAGCCTACTGGAAAGGCAATGAAAAAAACAAAATGCTTACTCGCGTTTACGGTATCACATTCCCTTCCCAAAAAGAGTTAGATGAGTATCTGGCCATGTTAGACGAAGCTAAAAAAAGGGATCACCGAAAATTAGGGAAAGAGTTAGGTATTTATACCATGGACGATGATGTGGGGCCTGGTCTTCCACTCTGGATGCCCAATGGAACAGTTATTATCGAAGAATTAGAAAAGCTAGCTAAAGAAACGGAATCAGCTGCGGGCTATAAGCGTGTTGTTACACCGCATATTGCCAAAGAGAGCATGTACCTAACCAGTGGTCACCTTCCTTACTATGCGGATAGCATGTTTCCTCCAATGGAAATGGATGGTGAAAAGTATTATTTAAAGGCAATGAACTGTCCGCATCATCACAAGATTTTTGACGCCGAGCCTAAGAGTTATAAAGACTTACCCTATCGTATTGCTGAGTATGGTACTTGTTATAGATACGAACAGAGTGGGGAGCTTTTTGGTCTAATGCGTGTGAGATGTTTGCACATGAATGATGCTCATATTTATTGTAGTCGGGAGCAGTTTTTTGATGAGTTCCGAGCGGTGAATGAAATGTATCTCAAGTATTTTAAAATTTTTGGAATTGAAAAATATGTCATGCGACTTAGTTTGCATGATCCCTCTAAGTTGAGTCAGAAGTATGTGAATGAACCAGCACTATGGAAGGAAACGGAGTCAATGGTTCGTAAAGTACTGGTTGAAACAAATACACCCTTTGTTGAAGTGCAAGATGAGGCAGCGTTTTATGGACCCAAAATCGATGTGCAAATTTGGAGTACAATTGGCCGGGAGTTTACATTGGCAACTAACCAAGTCGATTTTAATTCTGGCATCAAGTTTAAACTTTCCTATACCAATAGTAGTAACGAGGCTGAGGTGCCTTTAATTATACACCGTGCTCCTCTAGGGACCCATGAACGTTTTATTGGATTTTTATTGGAACATTATGCTGGTCGCTTTCCTCTTTGGATTACTCCTTTACAAGTAAAAGTGTTACCAATCAGTGATAAGTTTTCCGCATATGCTCATGAAGTTACCCAAGCCCTGACAAAGGTGGGTATACGTGCATCTATCGATGAAAGAAATGAAAAGATTGGTAAAAAGATACGTGATACGGAACTGGCTAAAATCCCTTTTATGCTAATTGTAGGCGAGAAGGAAATGCTCGAAAGCCAGGTATCTGTTCGTCGTCAAGGCCAAGGGGATCTTGGTGCAAAATCCCTCCAGGATTTTACCCAGGAAGTCCTTTCTGAAATTCAACAACGTAAAAGCTAAAATCTATAATTTAGTCACCTAAATTGCATCAATGACAGCACCACAAAATCCCGGAGGAGGGTTTTCCCGTCCACCCGGAAACAATCCCAGGCCTCCTTTTTCAGGTCCACGCCGGGATGGATTTAGAGGTAAATTACCTCCTCGCAAAGAACCTGAGCACCGAATTAATCATTTGATCCGTTCACCCCAAGTTAGATTGGTGGGGGAAAATGTAGAAGTAGGCATTTATTCTGTTCAGGATGCACTTCGTTTGTCACAAGAACAAGGACTAGATCTTGTTGAGATATCTCCTAATGTAGATCCTCCTGTATGTAAAATTATTGACTACAATAAATTTCTCTACGACAAGAAAAAGAAAGAGAAAGAAATGAAGGCCAAGAGTAAGGCTTCAGAGGTGAAGGAGATTCGTTTTACTCCAAATACAGATGATCATGATTTCGATTTCAAAGCGAAACATGCTATTGAATTTTTGAAAGAAGGAAATAAAGTAAAAGCATACGTACAATTCAAGGGCCGTTCCATCCAATTTCAGGATCGAGGCCAGTTATTACTTTTAAAATTTGCAGAACGTTTAGCAGAGGCAGGAATCCTTGAAAACATGCCTAAGATGGAAGGGCGAAGAATGCATGCAATGTTTGCTCCAAAAGGAAAGAAAAAATAAAAACAACCCCCATGTTTAAAAAACTAAATCCGCTTGTATTAGCTACTTTTTTATTATTTCAGCATTTGGCTTTTGCACAGCAACCCACCCCAAATCCAGCTCAAAACAATCAAGCTCGCCCTGACACTAGCAGACGTGCACCTGGTTTACCACCAGCTGCCTCTACTGCTCCAAAGCCCTACAAGGAAGTAATTACTGCTAAAGCAGAATCAAGCAAAGGTCTTTTTTGGGTTCACAAAGTAGAAGATCGTTTTTTCTTTGAAATTCCGGATTCTCTTTTAGTCAGAGATATTTTGGTTGTAAATAGAATTTCGCAAGCTCCTGCTGGATTAAGAGCTGGTGGAAGCTTTTTTGGATATGCAGGAGACCAAATTGGTCAAAACGTAGTTCGTTTTGAAAAAGGACCCAAGAATAAAATTTTCTTGCGCACAATTTCTTACGGCGAATATGCGAAGGATTCTACTTCCCCCATGTTCACTACAGTTTCTAAATCTAATGTACAACCCATTGTACAGTCTTTTGATGTAAAAGCTTTTGGCAAGGATTCTACAACCTCTGTCATTGATGTCACCGATTTTATTAGTGGAGACAATGATGTGTTACACTTCAGTTCTTCGATGAAATCTTCATTACGTCTTACAGCAATTCAAGCTGACAAGTCTTATGTGGTTTCTGTAAAATCTTACCCTATTAATGTGGAGATCAAAGCCATCAAGACATATGGCAGAGGTCCAGCAATGCCAACACTTGGCGGTGGAGGAATGATGGGAGGCGGCGCTCCAGGAGGAAATATGACTATGGAGTTGAATAGCTCAATGGTTATTTTACCAAAGACACCTATGCAGGCACGTTATTTTGATCCCCGAGTTGGCTTTTTTGCAGTTGGGTATACAGATTTTGATGTAAATCCACAGGGCGTAAAAAATATTACCCTTGTAAAGAGATGGAGACTCGAGCCTAAGCCAGAAGATTTTGAAAAATATAAAAAAGGAGAACTAGTAGAACCTGTTAAGCCAATTATATTTTACATTGATCCGTCTACACCAGAAAAATGGATTCCATATTTGGTACAAGGTGTGAATGACTGGCAGGGAGCCTTTGAAAATGCTGGATTCAAAAATGCAATTTTTGCTAAAAGGGCACCTAGTAAACAAGAAGATAGCACTTGGAGTTTAGATGATGCTAGAAATTCTGCAATCGTTTATAAACCCTCTGATATACCCAATGCGAGTGGTCCTAGCATCTCTGATCCACGCAGCGGGGAGATCATGGAAAGCCATATCAACTGGTATCACAATGTAATGCAGTTGTTACGGAACTGGTATATGATACAATGTGCACCAAATGATCCAAGAGCGCGTCAAATGCAATTTCCTGATTCATTAATGGGAGAGTTAATTCGTTTTGTTTCTTCACATGAAGTTGGACATACTTTGGGTCTACGTCATAACTATGGTTCAAGCTCTTCGGTACCAGTTGAGAATCTCCGTAATAAAGCATGGGTTGAGGCCAATGGGCATACTCCATCCATAATGGACTACGCACGTTTTAACTATGTTGCACAACCAGAAGATAAAATCAATACAAGTGGTCTTTTCCCTCGTATTGGCGATTATGATAAATGGGCAATAGAGTGGGGGTATAGACATTTCCCAGAGTTTAAGAGCCCCGATGCTGAGCAAAGCAAGCTGAATAGCTGGGTAATAGAAAAACTCAAGAACAATCGCTTATGGTTTGGTACGGAAACTAATCCTGACGACCCTCGTTCACAAAGTGAGCAGGTTGGTGATGATGCTATGAAAGGGAGCTATTATGGAATTCTAAATCTCAAAAGAATTGTACCTAATCTTCATCAGTGGACACGTGAATCAAATGAAGATTTTGATGGGTTACGTACGATTTACCAAGAGGTTGTTTCACAATTTTCACGCTATAACGGACATGTTGCAAAATATGTTGCTGGAATTATGGAAACCCCAAAAACGCAGGAGCAAACAGGCCCAGTTTACGAATTAGTTAGCAAGGCTAAACAAAAAGAGGCGTTAGAGTTTTTGCAAAAGCAATTATTCAATACACCAACCTGGCTAATTGATCAAAGCATTTTTGAAAAAACTGGCCAAAGTTCGTTAACCATCATAGGTGCTGTTCAGGATAATATCCTAGGCAGAATTATGAGTAATCGCACGTTAACGAAATTGGTTGATGCAGAAGCTTCGGCAGGTTCCAAAGCATATGGCATTTTAGAATACATGAATGATTTAAAGGCAGGAGTTTGGTCTGAATTAACTACCAAAAAATCCATTGATGTTTATCGTCGCAACCTGCAAAAAACTTATGTTATTAATTTGATTTCGATTTTAAATCCTGCACCTGCAAACCCAGCTGCAGGATTTGGCGGATTCGGTGGAACTTCACAACCCCAAATCAGTGCTGAAAAGTCAGATGTAAAAACGGTTGTACGCGCACACCTGCAAAAGATTCGTTCCGAAGCAACAGCATCTGCAATCGTTTATGCCGATACAATGTCAAGGATTCATCTACAAGATATTGCAGATAGAATTAATAAAGCATTGGATCCCAAGTAATTATTATATTTATCTCTTCATTAAATTTAAGTGGTTCCTGGTAATTTCAGGAACCACTTTTTTATTGAAAATCAAGGAATATGGCGTAGCTTTGCCGCCTTAATGCCTGAAGAGGTTCGAAAAAGGTCCCCCTGTGGGGAATGCCTCAATGGTTAAAAATTAAATATTGGTACAATGCCAAAGGTTAAAACGAACTCCAGTGCCAAAAAGCGCTTCAAAGTGACTGGTACGGGTAAGATCATGCATCAGAAAAGTTTCAAACGTCACATTCTTACAAAAAAGTCAAAAAAACGCAAGCGTAATATGCGCTTAGACGGTACAGTTGCAAAATCTCATGTTGATTTTGTTAAACGGTTACTTCGTTTAAAGTAAGCTGACTTTTATCTTAACTAATTTAATTAAAGTACTATGCCACGTTCAAAAAATGCCGTTGCGTCAAAGGCGAGACGTAAAAAAATATTAAAACAAGCCAAGGGTTTTTATGGAAAACGTAAAAACGTTCTCACTGTAGCGAAGAATGTAGTTGAAAAAGGTATGACCTACATGTTTGTAGGTCGTAAGCTGAAAAAAAGAGAATATCGTTCACTTTGGATCGCACGTATCAATGCGGCTGTGCGTGAAGAGGGATTAACTTATTCTTCTTTTATCAAAAAATTACAAGACAAAGGGATCGAACTAGATCGCAAAGTGCTTGCTGATTTAGCTATGAATAATCCAGAGACATTTAAAAGCTTGATTCAGTCTGTGAAATAAGTGGAACAGTTAATTCAAGCGATATAAAAAAGCCTCCTTAGTGGAGGCTTTTTTTATTAGATAGTTGGAGATAGTGTAGATTAGTCTAATCAATTACATGATGTCCATTGCCTTTACTAAAGCTGTTGTTTGAAAGGGGAGAATTAACGTTAACCACTCCCAGTGTGAAATAATCGCCCATCCCAAAGCTGCGGAGGAGACAAAGAAAACAAGCCACCAGATTCCTTTTTGCTTATTTGTATTTTCCATGTGATTTTTTTGCAAAATTACGTTTCAGACGGCAATTAGTAAAATAGTCATTGCTTAATTTGTTACTCCGAATAGCTGATTTTCACTATTTTTGATAATGTGTTTCGTACACACAATAGTCTGATTGCTTTTATCCGGTGCCACATCTCCAATTCAATATAAAATTCAAGACTGAGTACGGCCAACGGCTCCACGTTGTAGGGAACTTGCCTGAACTCGGGAACGGGGTTAGACAAAATGCCTGCTTAATGTCTTACTTAGATGCAGAAACATGGCAATTGACTATTGAAGCTCCTTTAGCAGGCCAGAAAACTATTCTCCGGTATAAGTACTTATTGCAAAATGAGGACAGTTCAATAATATCAGAGTGGGGTGATGACAGGGCTGTTACCCTTGATGAGTCAACCTCTGTATTGTTTTATGACACCTGGAATCATGCAGGTGATTACGAAAACGCTTTTTTTACTACGCCATTTCAAGAAGTTCTTCTGCCAAAGCCAAAAAAAATCTCAAGAAAAACGGGAAGCGAAGGTTCCTATTTATTTAAAGTGAAGGCGCCTTTACTTTCTGATACGCACCAAGTTTGTATCGTTGGTTCGAGTACTCAATTGGGGCGCTGGAATACGCAACAACCTAAGCTACTTATAAAGAGAGGTAACTGGTGGGAAATTTTACTAAATGTTTCAGATAGTTCAGAACCTTTAGAATACAAGTATGGTATTTGGGATGTTGTTAATAAAAGCTTTATAACATATGAACAAGGTAATAATAGAGTTCTGCCAACATGGATTGATAATGCGTTTGGTCAAATCGTAATTCATGATGGGTTTCTTCATCAATCAGATGATAAGTGGCGTGGGGCAGGTGTGTCTATACCCGTTTTTAGTTTACGTACACAAAACAGTTTTGGAATTGGAGAGTTTTCAGATATAAAATTATTAGTGGATTGGGCACAAGCTGTTGGAATAAAACTAATCCAACTCCTGCCTATTAACGATACTATTGCTACTAATACGTGGCTTGATTCTTATCCATATGCAGCCATCTCAGCGTTTGCATTGCATCCTATTTATATAAATCTTGCTGAAATTGCCGGAACAAAACAGGCAAAAAAACTAAGACAGTTACGTAAAGTTCAAGATCAGTTAAACCAAGGAGAGAAAGTAGATTACGAAGCAGTTTTACGTGTCAAATGGGATTTTCTATGGGAACTTTATCAGGAGCAAGCAGATAGTTGTTTTGAAACAGCTAGTTACAAGAGTTTTTTTCAGCAAAATAAAAATTGGTTAAAGCCCTACGCGGCCTTCTGCTATTTCAGGGACGAATTTGGAACTACGAAATTTGAGAAATGGTCAACAGGCAATCATTATTCGGACAACCTTGTAGTGGAATTATTTAAAAGCGGCAAATCAAGGAGAAAAATAAATTTTTACTGCTTTGTTCAATTTCATCTTCATCAACAGCTTATTGCTGCAGTTGCCTATGCCCACCAAAAAGGATTGGTATTAAAAGGGGACATTCCAATTGGAATTTACAGATATGGAGTAGATGCATGGGTAAATCCCTCCCTTTATAATATGGATTGGCAAGCAGGAGCTCCACCAGATGATTTTACCGCGATAGGCCAAAACTGGGGCTTTCCTACTTACAACTGGAAAAAGATGCAAGAGGATGGCTTTTCGTGGTGGAAACAACGGTTTGAACAAATGAGTCGTTATTTTGATACTTTTCGAATTGATCATATCCTTGGTTTCTTTAGAATTTGGAGTATCCCTACTCATGCAGTACAAGGAATTTTAGGAAGATTCGTACCATGTTTACCGGTAGGAATTGAAGAGTTTACAGCAAAAGGGATTGAATTTGACTATATCCGGTTTTGCAAACCCTACATTACAGAAGAAGTACTTTTGGAAATTTTCGGAGAGCAGCAGTTTATAGTCAAGGAACAATTTTTGCTGAAAGACCGAAATAGTGCGTGGGTTATTGCACCGTCTTTTGATACCCAAATAAAAATTGAAAAATATTTTGAACATAACACAGCAAATGAGATATCGCCTAAAGTTAAAGAGGGAATGTTCGAGCTAATTGCAAATGTTCTTTTATTTGAGGAACCAGAATCACAGCAAAAAAAATTTCATTTTAGAATAAGTATAAATAAAACCTGGTCTTTTAAACAATGCTCTCCTTATGTACGAGAGAAATTGATGGAATTATATCATGACTATTTCTACAACAGGCAAGATCATTTTTGGTACGAGGAAGCTATGCAAAAATTACCCTATTTAAAAGAGTCTACAAATATGTTGATTTGTGGAGAAGATCTGGGTATGGTTCCGCATTGTGTGCCAGATGTAATGCAACAAACAGGAATTCTCAGCTTGGAGATACAAAGAATGCCAAAAGATCCTAGCAAATCATTTTTTAATCCTGCTGATTCGCCTTATCTAGCCGTTGTAACCCCCTCTACGCACGATATGAGTACAATAAGAGGATGGTGGGAAGAGAATAGGCAACGAACTCAATATTTCTATAATCACGAAATGCATCAATGGGGTGATGCTCCGCAGTTTTGCGAAGCTTGGATTAATCGTGTTATTGTAGAACAACATCTCAATTCGCCTGCCATGTGGAGTATTTTTCAACTACAAGATCTTATGGGAATGAGCGAGTTGATCCGGAGAAAAAATCCGAGTGAGGAAAGAATCAATAACCCCGCCAATCCGAAGAATTATTGGCAGTACCGGATGCATATTAAGGTGGAAGAATTAATAGAAAATCAAGCTTTCACAAAATTAATTAAAGAAACTATTGTGAATGCAGGTCGTGCATAACACGATTCCACGAATTATCTTTGTAGAAATCGATTTATGCAGGTTCGCTACTGGACGCATCAACTTAAATTTCGTTATCCTTTCACTATTTCAAAGGGAACTAAAACCCATCAGCCTACGCTAATTGTTGAATTGTCTTTAGGCAGTTGGAAAGGATATGGGGAGGCACCTTCCATATCATATTATCCTGAAAGTTTGCTTGAAACGATGACTGCTCTTCTTGAGAATAAAAAATTGGGTATAGAAAAATTCGCGTTTACTGATCCTGAGCGTTATTGGCATTATTTACATCACTTGATCCCAGGCTCAAATTTTTTAATTGCGGCACTCGATATTGCAGGATGGGATTTGTATGGAAATATGAAAAAAAAATCACTTCAATCAATTTGGGGTATCAGTAATCAAGCGGGGCCTAAAACCGACTACACGATTGGGATTGACGCTGCAACCATAATGGCCACTAAAATGCGAGAACGAGACTGGCCCATCTACAAAATAAAAGTGGGCACGCCTGAAGACTTAAAACTTCTCTCTTTTTTGCGAACAAAATCCGATAAACTATTTCGGGTGGATGCAAATGCAGGATGGACGCTCGATGAAGCTTTGTTAATAATTCCAAAACTAAAGGAGTTGGGGGTTGAACTTATTGAGCAGCCACTTGCAAAAGATAATTGGGAAGGGATGCGTATTTTAAAAGAGATGAATCTGATTCCTCTTTTTGCAGACGAAAGTTGTGTTACCGAGAAAGATGTCGCAAAATGTGCACTCTACTTTAATGGGATCAATATTAAATTGACAAAGTGTGGTGGTATTACTCCAGCCAGACGAATGATTACAGAAGCTCGTAGTTTAGGCTTGCAAGTAATGCTAGGGAGCATGAATGAATCCTCTGTTGGGTCAGCTGCCTTGGGGCAGCTACACCCATTGGTTGACGCCTTAGATATGGATGGCCCCTTATTATTAGAACAAGATGTAGCAACAGGACTTCAATACGACAATGGACTTGTAATTGTCTCCAATCAACCTGGGTTGGGCATACACTATACGGGTATTATAAAAAGTGAACATTAGGAGCAAAAATGTGTTTATAGACTTGTAAAGAAATTAAAATGGCTTGGAAAAATCAGCTTGAATTTATTAAGGCCTTGGAAGAGAGTGGTGAATTAATTCGAATCAAGGAGTTTGTTGATCCAAAGTTAGAAATAGCCGAAATCACGGACAGAATAAGTAAGTCGGGGGGTGGGGGAAAGGCACTTTTGTTTGAGAATACGGGTACTGATTTTCCTGTATTGATGAACGCATATGGTAGTGAGCGACGCATGTGCATGGCACTCAGAGTAGACCATCTAGATGCTGTAGCTAAAGAAATTGAAGATTTGTTTCAACTTTTAGCATCTCCAAAGGAGAATATTATCGATAAACTCAAATTATTACCCAAGCTGGGACAATTTGCAAGTTGGATGCCAAAAGTGATTAAAGGCAAAGGGGCTTGTCAGGAGTGTATCATGGAGAATCCCGATCTTTCTAGAATACCCGTTTTAACTTGCTGGCCAAAAGATGGAGGACCTTTTATTACCCTTCCTGTAATTCATACGAAAGATCCAGAAACGCAAAGCAGAAATGTAGGCATGTATAGAATGCAAGTGTTTGAACCCGCGTTAACAGGTATGCACTGGCATAAACATAAAGTAAGTGCGAAGCATTTTTCCGCCTACAAAAAAAGTGGAAAACGGATGCCCGTTGCTGTAGCATTAGGAGGAGATCCGGTATACGCCTATAGTGCAACAGCTCCATTACCCGAAAATGTAGACGAGTACATGTTGGCAGGATTTTTACGAAAAAAGAAAGTCGAATTGGTTAAATGTATTACACAACCTGAAATTGAAGTACCAGCTGATGCTGATATTATTATTGAGGGATATGTGGATCCTTCTGAAGACTTAATCTGGGAAGGGCCCTTTGGTGATCATACAGGATATTATTCCTTACCAGACTGGTATCCGCGTTTTCATGTAACAGCTATCACGCATAAAAAAAATGCAATATATCCCGCAACCATTGTTGGTATCCCCCCTCAGGAGGACGCATGGTTAGGAAAAGCCACTGAGCGAATTTTTTTGGCTCCAATCAAAATGACGATGGTGCCAGAAATCAAAGACATGGATATGCCTGTAGAGGGAGTCTTTCATAATCTAGTTATTACGCAAATCAATAAAGAATATCCCGGACAAGGTCAAAAAGTAATGAATGCAATGTGGGGAGCTGGGCAAATGATGTTCAATAAGATTCTGGTAATGGCAGACCAGGGCGTTAAAATTCAAGATTATTTATCGCTTGCTCAATATGTATTTTCAAATCTAAATCCTGCAAGGGATATCAGCTTTTCAACAGGGCCGATGGATGTGTTGGATCATAGCTGTTCCAAATTAGGATTTGGCGGTAAGATGTGCATTGATGGTACAAAGAAATTAGTAGAGGAAGTAGATGAAAATTATAGTAATCTTCAAACGCTTCCTTCATCTAAAGAAATTGAAGAACAGTTACAACAACAGTATCCGGAAATAAAAGCAGTATTTGCTGGTTTACTGGATAAAGGCATTTCCTGTATAATTCTCTCAGTAAAGAAAGACAAGCCAGGCCATATCCGACAACTTCATCATTCAATAGCTGCTGGCACCAATATGCACGCAATTAAAATGATCTTGTATGTGGAGCACACCGTTGAACCTTCAGATCTACCAACAAGTCTTTGGCGTTTTTGTAATAATCTGGACCCCAAAAGAGATTCTTATTTATTTCAATCAGTCACTTTCCCCTATGTAGCTTGTTTGGGATTAGATGGAACTCGTAAAACGAAAGAATTAGATAATTTTCAAAGGGATTGGCCAAATATCATTGTTGCTGATGATGAAACAATAAAAAGGGTAGATAAAAAGTGGAATACACTTGGTATTGGCCCCTTTTTACCATCCCCCTCACTTAAATATAAAACTCAACTATATGGGGAAGAAGCTGTCGTGGATGCTTAAACTATTATTAACATTTTTTCTTTTTTGTGTTTTATTTCTTTCTGTAAAAGCCACACAAGAAAAGTTATCGGCCAAGTTGCAAGTTGAAATCGTTGGCATTAAAAGTGCAAAGGGTGTTCTTCTTGTAAGCATGTACAATCAAGCAAATGGATTTCCAGATGCCCCTCAACTCGCTTCAAGTAAGAAGATTGCTAAGGCACAACGAGACGCTGTTCTCTTGGAATGGAATTCAATTGCCCCAGGCACTTATGCCATAGCGGTATTACACGATGAAAATGGAGATGGGAAAATGAACACGAACATAGTTGGGATTCCATCCGAGGGATTTGGATTTTCCAATAACAAACTTGGAATTGCTGGGCCACCTAGTTTTCAGCGTGCCAGTTTTGAAATAAAAAAAGCCGATAATAAAATTGTAATTAAGCTTCGTAATTAGTCGAAGCCTAGCACTGCTCCAATCCAGAAAACATAAAGGAAGATTCAATAGCCGCATTTTCATTGCTATCACTGCCGTGAATGGCATTTTCTCCTACTGAACTAGCATACAGTTTACGGATCGTACCTTCTTCTGCCGCAGCTGGATTAGTTGCGCCAATGAGCTTTCGAAAATCTTCAACTGCATTATCTTTTTCTAATACAGCAGCAATGATCGGACCACTGCTCATGAACTCAACTAACTCACCAAAAAAGGGACGCTCACGGTGTACCGCATAAAATTCACTCGCTTTTTCTTTAGAAAGCTTCATTAATTTCATTGCTTTAATTTGAAATCCCTCCTTGATGATGCGGTCTAGAATTGCGCCGCAATAGCCTTTTTTGAAAGCATCGGGCTTAATCATAGTAAAAGTTCGGTTACTCATTTTGATGTGCTTTTGCGCAGCAAAGGTAAGAGGATCTTTTCATACCTTTGAAACTTAGATGAAACCAATTTCAGCCCTTTATCAGTTGTTAACTACCCCACGCAACATTGTCATCACAACCCACCAAAAGCCTGATGCGGATGCAATGGGTTCTTCTTTATCGCTTTTTCATTACCTGACTAAAAAGAGCCATCGAGTAACTGTTATTTCACCAACTAATTGGGCAGGCTGGATAGGCTGGATGAATGGGGCTGATAAAGTTTTAAACTACGAACAACAAACTGCTAAGGCAGATCAGATTTTGGACAATGCTGATTGGCTTTTTTGTCTTGATTTTAATGCCTTTCATCGCACAAAATCGATGGCAAAGAAACTGGCAACTCTTACATGCATAAAAATTCTAATCGATCATCACCAGGAGCCTGATGTTGCTGCTTTTGATTATGGGATTAGTGATATTTCAAAAAGTTCAACCTGTGAAATGATCTATGATTTTATAGCAGCTTCTAATGGGCTTGAACTTCTTGATACGGCGATGGCAGAGTGCATTTATGCAGGCTTGGTGGGAGATACTGGATCTTTTCGTTTTCCTTCAACCCATGCAGGAGTACATTCAATTGTAGCTGATCTAAAAAGAAGGGGGTTGGATCATGGAAAAATTCACGAAGGACTTTACGACAATTTTCTGGAAAACAGACTTCGTTTTATTGGGCATGTTTTATTGCATCGAATGGAAATTTTCTATGAGTATAATACTGCTCTTATTACCATACCCAAATCTGATCTTCTTAAATTCCATATTAAAACCGGTGATACAGAAGGGCTGGTAAACTATCCACAATCCATTCAAGGAATTAAGTTTGTGGCGCTTGTAGTTGACCGAGATGAGGAAAGAAAATGGAGTTTTCGTAGTAAAGGTTCCTTTGATTGCAATACATTTGCCAGAACCTACTTTGAAGGGGGAGGCCACTACAACGCTGCGGGGGGCAGAAGTAGTGAATCCTTAGAAATCTCGGTGGCTCGTTTTAAAGAGGTTTTAAAATTGCAACATTCTCTACTTTAATAAACCAACTATGTCAACATCAATTCGATTCGCTACCTTTTTAGTAATTACGGTTCTATTAGTATCCTGTAAGGGGCCTTCATTTCAAAAAACTCCTGGTGGAATGCCTTACCAACTTTTTAGAAGTAAGGATACACAACAAGCCAAAGTAGGAAATTATATCAAGCTCACGCTTTCTCAACAAATCAACGATAGTGTTTATTTCACCACGGGAAACCGCCTCCCTTTATATATCCCTATTGCACCACAATCTCAGCCCTATGATATCTCAGAATTATGGACGCTTTTGCATGTAGGTGATTCGGTAGCTGCTACGCAAATGATGGACACTTTTTTAAAACGTCTTCCTGCTGGAAACCTGCCTCCTGAATTCAAAAAAGGTGATCGTATCCTCACCTACATAAAAGTATTAGGCATTTTTGAAAATGACAGTTTAAAGACCGTTGACGAGAAAAAAGAAAATGAGATTTATGCGGCCAGAGAAAAAGGGGAGGTAGAGAAATTTATAGGTTCAAAACTATCCAGTATTCAACGTACTCCTGCTGGTGCTTATGTAGAGGTTACAGAGTCCGGAAGTGGTGATTTTATCAAGACGGGACAGTATGTATCTGTGAATTATACAGGTAAAACATTTGCTGGTTTCGTTTTTGATAGCAACACCGATTCAACTTTCAAACATATGGAGCCGCTTCGTTTTTCAGTTGGGGTAGGCCAGATGATCAAAGGATTTGATGATGCGATGCCCTTTTTGAAGAAAGGGGGTAAAGCAACTATCTATATTCCTTCCATGTTGGGATATGGCGCTGCACCTCCTCCCGGCGGCCCTATTAAACCTTATGACCATTTACTTTTTGAAGTAACTATTTTAGACGTACAGGCAAAAGCACCAGATCCTGCTAAATAGCTTAAACTGAACTAACCCTCTCTTAATATAGTTTTTGTATGAGTGAAACATCCTTACAGTTTGATCAGGTTGTGACTAGCTGTAAGGATGTTTTTATTAAAAAGGCTACAGATTACGGTACATCTTGGAGAGTTCTTCGAACCATTTCTGTGGTAGACCAGCTTTTTATCAAAGCACAACGAATCAAAACAATTCAGCAAAAGGGAGTGCAGCTTGTTGATGATGATATTGCTGCGGAATTCAAGGGGATTATTAACTATGGAGTGATTGGTTTATTGCAACTTCAATTACCGGCGCAAGAAAAAGAAGAAATACCTATTCCCGAATTATCTTCTTTGTATGACCTTGAAATCAATAAGGCTAAGTCCTTGATGCTACATAAAAATCATGATTACGGTGAAGCTTGGCGAGAAATGAGTCAGGAGAGTTTTGTTGATCTCATTTTAATGAAACTTCAGCGAATCAAACAGATACTTGCCAATGATGGCAAAACCATCATTAGCGAGGGTATTGATGCGAACTATTTAGATATTATTAATTATGCAGTTTTTGCTTTGATACTTCTATGAGATTTATTAATCTTTTCATACGTTATTTTGTAAGCATCCTATTTATTTTTTCTGGTATTATTAAAGCTAATGATCCCAAAGGCCTTAGTTTTAAAATGCAAGAATTTTTTGAAGTTTGGGGTATTCATCCCTTAAACGAGTATACGTTATACCTCGCTGTAATTTTAAATACAGCTGAAATTGTTTTGGGTGTTGCACTTTTTTTGAAGTGGAAACCTTCCTTGACAAATAAAGCGATTTTAGGCTTGGTTCTTTTTTTTACTTTTTTAACGGGGTATACCTATTGGACTGGGCTACCTAAAAATTGTGGTTGTTTTGGTGATTGCCTACCCTTAACTCCACAAATTTCATTTTTGAAAGATGTCGTATTGACACTTTTGCTGATCGTTTACAACTATTTTCAAAGGAAAGAGTCTTTGGTAAAACCCATTGTATTATATAGTGGGTTTTATACTTTTTTTTCAGGGTTCTTAATCGTATTACTTCAAATTTATCTATTAGCACATCTGCCCATCTTAGATTGCCTTCCTTTCAAAGAAGGAGCTGATTTAGTAGAGGGTAGAAAAGTTCCTTCAAATGCTGTACCTGATAGCACTGTCATCTATTTTACTTACCAAAAAGGAGGGGAGTTGGTTCGATTTGCTGCCAATGATTTTCCTTCCGATTTTACTAGTGAAACGTATAAGTTCGTTAAACGTGAAGACCATATTGTTCGTAAAGGAAAGAATATGGAGCCCCCCATTAAGGGCTTTTATCTTACCGGTGTTACCAATACTGATTCAACGGATATTATACTACAGTTACCTTCTGCAATTTTAATTTTTTCCGAAAGGGCAATTGATTTGCGAGATAACTTTTCTGCATTAGACCGGCTTGCATTACAAGAGTATAAGGATGTTATTCCTGTTTTTATCGTTACAGCACAGTTTGAAGAAACCCGAAAATTACTTTCATCCTCCCGTTTTTCCGGTTGGCATATTTTTAAATGTGACTTAAAAGCGATACAAACTGCTGCCAGGACAAGTCCTTGCATCTATTTACTTTCGAAAGGTAAAGTAGTTAGAAAAAAAGCTGCAGTCGACTTTTAGGATCATTTAATGAACAACCACCTCTGTGATTATCACAGATCCTAAAAAGGCATTTACTTTTTGAATTACTGCTTCGCGTTGATAAATTAATTCATTACGAAGGGGACCCACTTTGGTATGGATATGTAATTTATTTCCGTGTATTCGAACTTGGTCAGTATAACGTGCAATCGTCATACCCATAATGGTCTCCCAAGCATCTTGAATTTGTAAGGCAAGCATTTCGTCTTTAATCCTACTTTCTTTTAGAAAAACATGTAAGGCCTCGGAGAGTGAATAAGTGGACATTGTGCAAAGTTAAGTACCTGTAATTTCAAATATCTCGTAAGGCACATCAATCTTTTTAAGATGAAAATGTAGTTTTTCTGTGGACGTATGAGATAGAAATACCTGAGAATGAACCTTATTACAAACCAACTGTAAAAGATTTTCAATTCTCGAATCATCTAATTTTTCAAAAAAATCATCTAGCAACAAAAGTGGGGGATTTGAATAGTTCTTTTCCAACAGTTTAAGTGCTGCCAGTTTTAATGAAAATAGTAAGCATTTTCGCTGTCCTTGGGAGGCGATCTGCTTAAATGGATGGTCTTGAAATAAACATTCAAGCTCATCACGATGAACTCCTTTAGTGGTGCGTTGTAGATAAAGATCTTTACTCCTGCTCGTTTTTAAAAGATCACTAAACTCATTTTTTTCAAGCTCACTTCGGTAAATCAACGTTAGCGATTCAGAATTTATTTTTTCAGGGGAACTAGCTAATTGTTGATAAATTTCTTTTGCTATTGGGACTAGTTCTTCAAGAATTTTCTTTCTCTTCTCAAATAGTAGTGATCCATAGGGGGCTAGTTGTTGGTCTATTACATCAAGAAGCGGGTCTTCCATTTGTCTTTTTGATGCCATTTCTTTCAATAATGCATTTCGCTGCTGCAAGAGACGGTTGTAGGAAAGCAAGTGATGGAGATAGGATGTGTCCAACTGGGAGATCAATTGATCGATAAACATTCTTCGATCTCGGCTTTCTCCTGTGATCAATTGAATGTCATCGGGGGCAATTAAAACAATCGGATACTGTCCAATATGTTCTGTGTTACGGGGTAGTAGATTCCCATTAATGGTAATCTCTTTTTTTCCATTTTCTCTATATACGCAACTAACTTCATCAATCATGCCCTTTTTTTCAAATAAACCTAGGATACGAAAACCCTGTTGACCAAAATGAACTGATTGTAAATCTGTTTTTCCGAAATAACTTTTTGTTAATCCTAGATAGTGAATTGCGTCTAATAGATTGGTTTTACCAACCCCATTTTTTCCTGTAAATCCAATAATTCGTTTAGAAAAAGTGAGTCGTTTTTCTAGGTAGTTTTTAAACTGAAAAAGGGTAATTTCTCGGAGCTGGCTCATGACTGACTGCAATTTACCTAATATGGGGTCTTTCCCTTATTTTTGCGACTCAAAATTGAACCTCGTGAACAGCAAATTCTCCAAGGAAACCTACCTCTATTGGTATGAGCTGATGCAGCTGATCAGGCAATTTGAACTGATGGCAGAGGAGAAGTATAAAATGGAGGGGAAAATACGAGGGTTCTTTCATGCTTATGTGGGGCAAGAAGCAATTGCTGCTGGCTGTATGACTGCAACCAGACCCACTGATCTTTTTATAACCGCTTATCGTGATCATGGATTAGCCATTGCAAAAGGAGTTACGGTAAACAGTTGTATGGCGGAATTGTACGGTAAGGCAACAGGATGTGCAAAAGGAAAGGGGGGAAGTATGCACTTCTTCAGCAAAGAGAATAATTTCTACGGAGGACATGGAATTGTGGGAGCACAAATTGGCACTGGTGCTGGATTGGCTTTTGCTGAACAATATCGCAACACGGACAACGTAGTACTCGCTTTTTTTGGCGATGGGGCTGCTCGTCAGGGAATACTACATGAAATATTCAACTTGGCTATGCTTTGGAAACTGCCAGTTATTTTCATTTGTGAGAATAATAACTACGCCATGGGCACTTCCATTCAACGTACTTCGAATGTTATTGACATTTATAAGTTGGCAGACGCTTACGAAATGCCAGCGGATATCATTGATGGGATGAGCGCTGAAGCTGTTCATAATGGAGTCATTCGTGCTGTTAATCGTGCACGCGAAAAAGGAGGCCCAACCTTATTAGAAATAAAAACCTATCGTTACAAAGGCCACTCCATTAGCGATCCTCAGAAATATCGTAGTAAGGAGGAAGTAGACGATTATAAATCTAAAGATCCTATTCATCTGGTGCTAGATACCATATTAAAAGAAGGAATGTCTACACAAGAGGCAATAGACCAGATCAACCAGCGTGTTGATCAAATGGTAGCCGCCTCTGTTCAATTTGCAGAAGAAAGCCCCTGGCCAGATGATAGCGAAGTTTTAAAAGATATTTATATGGACCCTTCGTACCCCTTTATAACAGACTAATTTATTAATACTACTAATTTTTTTGACATGACTGAATCGCAACAACCCTTAACTCCAGTAGTAAACTTCTGGAATAAATACAGCAAACAAATTAGCTTGTTTGCTTTACTGATTATTGCGCTAGTAGCCGGCTGGTATTCGTATCAGCAATTTTATCAGCTTCCCAGGGAAAAGAAAGCCATAGAAGCCATTTTTCGTGCAGAAGAATATTTTAGAAAAGATTCGGTTGCGCTCGCCTTAAACGGAGATGGACAAAACTTAGGATTTATAAAAGTTATTGAAAAGTATAGTGGAACACAAACGTCAAACCTCGCTTGTTTTTATGCGGGCAGTTGTTTTCTCAAAATAGGCGACAACGCTAAAGCAATTTCTTACCTTGAAAAATTTAGCACTTCTTCAAAAATTACACAGGCAAGAGCCTATAAATTACTAGGGGATGCTTACGCAGACAGTGGAAAAAATGATCAAGCCTTAGAGTACTACAAAAAAGCGGCTGCTCATTTTGAGGAAGATGAAGTGAATTCTCCTGAGTACTTATTTATGGCGGCTTATTTTGCAGATCAGGTACTAAAAAACACATCTGAAGCAACTTCACTTTATGAGCAGATCAGAAAAAAGTACCCACGTAGTCAGCAATCTTTTGATGCCGAAAAGAATTTAGCCAGATTGGGTGTGTATACTTCTAACGATTAATTAAAAATTATTGAACGTCCAGCTTTTCATACCTTGTTTTGTTGATCAGCTGTATCCTGATACTGCTTTTAACATGATTAAAGTGTTAGAAAAAGCGGGCTGTACAGTTACCTATAATTCCAGACAAACCTGCTGTGGTCAAGCTGCATTTAATGCGGGCTACTGGGAAGAGTCAAAAGCAGTTTGTCAAAAGTTTATTAGCGATTTTAATGGGAGTGATCCAATTGTTGCACCTAGTGCATCCTGCGTTGGATTCGTTAAAAATTATTATTCCAGACTGTTTGATAATTCTTCGCTGCATCATGAAGTCCAGGAAATGAAGCTACGAATTTTTGAATTTTCTTCTTTCCTCTGCCATCAAATTGGCGTAACTCAGTTTGGTGCCAGATTATCTGGGCTGGCAACTTACCATGATTCCTGCGCAGGGTTACGTGAATGTGGTATAAAAGAAGAACCCCGAAAGCTGCTAAAAAACGTTGGAGGACTTGAATTGGTAGAGATGAATGAAACAGAAACTTGTTGTGGATTTGGTGGAACTTTTGCAGTCAAGTATGAAAATATTTCAATGGCTATGGCAGAGCAAAAAGTAGAGAATGCCCTAGCCACAAAAGCAAACTATTTAATTTCAACGGATCTATCCTGCTTGATGCAGTTAAACGGGTATATCCAGCAAAAAGGGTATTCCATTAAACCGTTGCACCTCGCAGACGTCTTGGCTTCAGGTTGGTAAAACTGATAAGGATGGCATATTGGCTTTTAAAATCAGAACCTTTTAAGTATTCTTGGGATCAGTTAGTTAAAGACAAGCACACCCATTGGGACGGCGTTAGAAACTACGCGGCTCGCAATAACCTACGGGCTATGAAAAAGGGGGACTTGGCTTTTTTTTATCATAGCAATGAGGGGGTTGAAATTATTGGTGTTGTAAAGATTTGTAAAGAGCATTATCAAGATCCAACTACTACTGAAACAGCTTGGGTAGTTGTTGATGTTACCCCAGTAAAAAAGTTAAAGCGAAAGGTTTCTTTGTCTGAGATAAAAGCAGAGAAGAAATTACAAAATATGGCTCTTTTGAAACAGAGTCGACTATCCGTTCAGCCCGTTACGGAAGAGGAATGGGAGATTATTCTTGAACTATCCAATCGTTAATTTTTCAATTCAATTTCTGATTCATGAAATTGAATACCTAGCGCTGTTAGTTTTGGTAAAACGACTTTATAAATAGCAGGGTATATCGGCACCACTAATCCTTTTATTTCAAATTCTTTTTTCAAAAAAGAAACGGCTGCTACAGCAAGCGGAAGACCCACTGTTTTAGCCATTGCAGTATGTATTGCATCAATTCCCTCTATATCCAGGGTACTTACAAGTTGCCTTTTTTGCCCACTTACCTCATAGATTATTTCATGTTGCATTACAACGCGATCTTTGTCCACTGCTTCCATTTTTAGATTTTTTTCCAGACATTCTTGCAAAAATCTAGCAGGAGAATATTCATTTTTTTGGGCAATGGAGCCTGTGTCCATAAAACCAAGTGATTGAAATAATTTAAAAAGTCCGCCATCGGTTTCAACCATCTTTGTATAGGCATCCAGGGATTTATTAGCAACTAAAAATTGCTGTACCAAGTTGGCATAGGTTGTATTTCTGTTATCAACAATGGGGCTATCCTGGGTAAAACCTAATTGTACTAGTTGATGCCATCCTTTTATAAAATTGGGATGACGTAAGGTGGTTCTAATAAATGTAGTAACCTTATCAAGCCCATATAATTCCAAATAGGGTAGCGAATTTCGGTTAGGATACCAAGCCAACGATTCTGCATTTTGAATAGTTACTGGTCTAATTTCCGCAAACAACTCCTCCGTATTTAATTTGACTATTTTATTATTCCATCTGTATAGTGCTCCATCTTTACCCGCCTGTACAACATTTGATGGATTCCAGCTTATTTTATAATGCCAGGGGTTATCGTCTGAATCCGTTGCAACCAAACCTCCACAATGCGAAATGAACGATAAAATATTTCCACCCTTTACTTTTATTTGATTCACTAGCTCCATCGCACTCATATGGTCAATTCCGGGGTCTAAGCCCATTTCGTACAGAAAAAGCAGTCCTTTTTCCTGAATTGCAGGAGCTAATTGCTTCACTTCTTCATCAATGTAAGAGGCTGTAAACAAGCTACGACTTAGTGCCAAACAGTCTCTTGCAACCAAGATGTGCAAGTGAGGAGGTAGCAACGAAATTACAAGCGCTGACTGACCAATTAGGGCTTGTCTGGGAGTCTCCTCAGTAACATCTAGTTTTACGCCTTCCCCCCAAGTGGAGGAACCCACTTTCTGCTTTGCAACAGACAAATTTGCGTCCGCCACCTGTACTTTCCATGCATATTTAGGAGCTTCAGAAAGAAGGAATTCAATCAGTACCGTTGCACTTTTTCCAGCCCCCAAAATCAGGATCGTTTTCATAGGTCAAATATCCCCTTTTTTAATTAACAGTAGTGGATAAAATAGCTTGTAAATGAAGCCTTTTTTACTGGGAAATAAGGGTTTAAAAAGGTAGATTTGCAGACCTTGATTCATAGAGAAAAAAGGTCTTTTCAAACCCCTGAAAAACATGGAAGATTTACAGAACCCACTGGAAACAAACGACCACAACCGGATCGTTCCTGTTCATATCGAAGAACAGATGAAAACCGCCTACATAGACTACTCCATGTCTGTTATTGTGGGTAGAGCTTTGCCTGATGTCAGGGATGGCTTAAAGCCTGTTCACAGACGAGTTCTTTACGCCATGAATGAATTGGGACTTAATCATAACAAAGCCTATAAAAAGTCTGCACGTATCGTCGGAGAGGTACTTGGTAAATATCACCCGCATGGCGATTCATCCGTTTATGATGCCATGGTTCGTATGGCACAGGAATGGAGTATGCGGTACACGTTAGTTGATGGGCAAGGAAATTTTGGTAACCAAGATGGAGATGGTCCAGCAGCAATGCGTTATACGGAGGCTCGCTTGGAAAAGCTATCCGAACATATGTTAGATGACATTGAAAAAGAAACAGTAGACTTCCAATTGAACTTTGACGACTCCGAAGAAGAGCCTACAGTTCTTCCAACACGAATTCCTCAACTTCTTATTAATGGCTCAAGTGGAATTGCGGTAGGTATGGCCACCAACATGATGCCGCACAATCTGGGTGAAGTGATTGACGGATGTGTGGCTTTCGTCGATAACAGAGAGGTTTCTATTGATGAGTTGATGCAATTTGTTAAAGCGCCCGATTTTCCTACTGGCGGGGTCATTTATGGGATGGAAGGCGTTAAGGCGGCCATGCATTTTGGTAGAGGCAGAGTAGTTGTACGAGGAAAGTCAAGTGTAGAAACCAAATCAGGAGGAAAGGAGCAAATTATCATTACAGAAGTTCCTTACCAAGTAAACAGAGATGCCTTAACTAATCGAATTGGGGAGCTAGTTAATGACAAAGTGATTGAAGGTATTACACATGTCAATAATGAGTCTAATCAAAAAGAAGGAACGCGTATTGTGATTGAGCTGAGAAAAGATGCAATCGCCAATGTGATTATCAATCAGCTATACAAACACACTGATCTTCAAACTTCTTATGGCATCAACAATGTTGCGATTGTCAGAGGCAGACCAAGAACATTAAATCTCAAAAATCTGATTCAGGAGTTTGTCGATTTCAGACATGAGGTTGTTATTCGTAGAGCAAAATTTGAATTAGGAGAGGCTCAAAAAAGAGCACATCTTTTAAAAGGATATTTAATTGCGCTGGATCATTTAGATGAAGTGATTGCGTTGATTCGTAGTTCCGCTACACCAGATATCGCAAAAGACAAATTGATTTCGGCGGGATGGGGCTTAGATGAAATTCAAGCAAAAGCCATTTTAGAGTTGCGTTTGCAGCGTTTAACCGGTATGGAGCGGGATAAGATTCGTGAAGAATTTGATGAGCTGATGAAATTGATTCAATCGTTGGAAGAATTATTAAACGACCAGGCTAAACGTTTTGAGGTAATCAAAAAAGAGTTACTGGAGATTAAAGAAAAGTATGCCGATGAGAGAAAGACAGAAATAACCTACCTAGACGACGAAGTAAAAATCAAAGATCTGATTAAAGAAGAGGATGTAGTTATAACTATCTCTCATCTTGGTTATATCAAACGTACTCCAGCTGAGGACTATCGCTCTCAACGTAGAGGCGGCAGGGGAGTCATCGGGGGACGTACGCGAGATGAAGATTACATCGAACATTTATTTGTGGCCTCCACGCATCATACCATGCTTTTCTTTACTGAAAAAGGGAGAGTCTACTGGCTGAATGTATATGAAATACCAGAAGGTGAAAAAACTGGAAAGGGTAGAGCAATTCAAAATTTAATGCAACTGCCACCGGATGATAAGGTAAGAGCTATTTTAGATGTCAAGGATTTAAAAGACGAAGCTTTTGTACAATCACATTTTATAGTCCTCTGCACAAAGAAAGGGGTTATCAAAAAGACTGCACTCGAAGACTTTAGTCGTCCACGTCAAACGGGTGTTAACGCGATTACAATTGTGGAAGGAGACGAACTATTGCAAGCGCGTCTTACTGATGGGAATTCTGAAATCATGATGGCTGTTAAAAGTGGAAGAGCCATTCGTTTTGCGGAAGAAAAAGTGAGACCTACTGGTCGAGGAGCGATTGGAGTTGCTGGAATTGAAGTGGAAGACCCTAATGATGAAGTGGTGGGTATGGTTTGTGTTAATCCAATAGAACAAAATACAAAAACTGTGTTAGTGGTCAGTCAAAAAGGGTTTGGCAAAAGAACACCAGTTGACGAATACCGATTTACCAACCGAGGAGGCAAAGGAGTGAAAACAATAAATGTTACAGAGAAAACCGGTATTTTAGTTGGCATTTTGGATGTGACACCCGAGGAAGACCTAATGATTACTTGCAAGAGTGGCGTAACAATACGGATGCCAATAAGTGGTATTAGCGAACAAGGCAGGGCAACACAGGGTGTCAAATTAATAAAACTGGATGAAGGAGACGAAATTGCGGCAATCACGAATCTTAATGATAGAGAAGTGGAGCCGGCGGCAGATACAGAATCGAAACCGGAAGAAACTCAGTCATAAAACAAAACCTTTTAATTGTAATTTTATTATTCAACCTACTAGTATGAAAAATAGCTTGCTTTTATTTTTTAGTCTATTTGTTTTCGCCACAGTTTGGAGTCAGAATTACGATCCTATTAAGACGATGGTTATGCTGAATCAGTTAGAAAAAGCAAAAACTGATTTAGACAAATCCTTTACCAATGCAAAATTTACAGTAAAGCCGGAAGCGTTTATTTTAAAAACTACAGTCTACGCTGGTGTTTCTGGATTGGAAGGAAAAAAGGATACTCCTCTTGGCGTACAATTAATCGAAGAAGCAGATGCAGCTTTCTCGAAGTATAAAGAAATGGACCCTAATTTATCATTAATTGGTGAACCCATATACCAAAACAGTATCATCATTTTATATTCAAATTTTTATACGTTAGGATATAATGAATTCAATAAAAAGGATTATGTAAATGGATTGGCAAAACTTAAAAAAGCCATTTACTATTCAGACCTTTTGATCAAGCAAAAAGTTCTCACTTCTACTTTAGATACGAATGTATTGATACTGGCCGCAATTACAGCCGAAACAGGCGGTTTCAAAGATGAGGCAGCTAACTTTTATACAAAACTAGCTGATGCTAAAGTAGGAGGAGATGGATATGAGGGAGTGTACCGCTATTTAGTTACATATTATTTTGGAAAGAAGGATATAGATAGCTTTGAAAAATATAAAAAGTTTGGCAAAGAAGTTTATCCAAAGAGTGACTATTTTGATTTTGACAAGGTGGATTTTGCGGTGGGTCTTGTTAATACATTTCAGGAGAAACTAATAGCCATCGATGAAGTATTGGCGACAGATCCTACAAATTTTAAAGCTAATCAAGTACTCGGTGAGATCATTTTTGATACACTGAATCCACGTGATGAAGAGGGTGCGATTTTACCAGAAAACTTCAATGAGCTGGAAAAGAAAATGGTTGATGCATTCACCAGGTCAGCCAAAGTAAAAGCGGGCAATGAAATTCCATTCCTATACATCGGCGATCATTTTATCAATAAGGCCTCACGAGTAAATGCAAAGAGGGACAAGCACGCCCAAGAAATGAAAGCGAGGACGAAGCCTGGCACCATGGCCTCTAAAGAGGATGTGGCTAAAAGAGAGGCATTGGATAAGGAATATGGCGATACAATGGATGGTGCAAGAGAGCCATATTTAGCCGCTGCCGGTATTTTTTCTGAAAGAGCTGAAAAGGGTGAATTGGAAGTCAGAGATAAGCAACAGTACAAAAAGGTTAGCGGATATCTCTCCGATATTTATGGCTTCAAAAAGGCAATGGCAACTAAGGCGAAAAATCTTACCGATAAAGCTAAATGGGAGGCTGAGGAAAAGAAGTGGAACGACCGGTACGAATCCATCAAAAACTAATTAATCAGAAGCCACCCATCTGAGGGTGGTTTCTTTTGTTATTATTCATTTAACATAATATAAATTATAGGAAATAAATAAACTAATAAAGCAGCCGAGTCTTGATGGTTGCGGGAACCTCCTTGAGCAATGATTGAGCCTTTGAGGACAGTTTGTGATCAATATCAAGTACTACATATCCTATTAACTCATTGGTTTTTAAATATTGGCCAAGGATATTTACATTATTACTTGAAAGGGAAGCGTTGATTGCAGATAATACACCTGGAACATTACGGTGAATGTGTAAAATCCGATGAGCGCCTTCTTGAGGAGGCATAGCCAATGCTGGAACAGTATGCGAGCCAAAACTGATTCCACGCTCCAAATAATTAAAGAGTTTATAACTCACATCTTCCCCAATATTCTGTTGGGCTTCTTCGGTGCTCCCTCCAATATGTGGCGTCAGAATAACATTGGCTAAATTTTGGAGGGGTGACATAAATAGGTCTCCATTTTTTTCAGGTTCATTTGGAAATACATCAATTGCGGCTCCTCCAATTAATTCTTCGGTAATTGCCTTGGATAAGGCCTCAAGTTCTACTACTTCCCCACGAGCGTAATTTATTAAAATGGAACCCCTTTTGAAAGAACGCAACAGCCCTTTGTTAATTAAGTATTTCGACTGTTTTGTTTCGGGGATATGCAAGGTTACAATATCGGACTGGCTCACGAGCTCTTTTAGTGATCGACACTCCTGCGCATTTCCTAATGGCAACTTTTTTTCTATATCATAAAAAAGTACCCGCATACCAATTGATTCAGCCAATACACTCACCTGACTACCTATATTACCATAACCTACAATTCCTATGGTTTTGCCACGTAATTCAAAGCTATTTTTTGCTTCTTTCATCCATACCCCCGCATGTGCTGCATTATTCTTTTCAGGAATTCTTCTAATTAATAATATAGAAACTCCAATCACTAACTCGGCAACAGATCTAGTATTGGAATAAGGGGCATTAAAAACCGCTATTCCTCGCTTGGTGGCGGCCTGTAAGTCTACCTGATTTACGCCAATACAAAAACAACCAATCGCTTGTAATTTTTTAGCTGCCGATAGTACTTTTTCACTGATCGTGGTTTTAGAGCGAATGCCTAATATATGTACATCTTTTATTGCTTCTATCAATTGCTGCTCTGTTAACGCACGATTAATTTTTTCAATTTGAACATACCCATTAGAACGGAAATTTTTGACTGCCGATTCACTGATATTTTCAAGAAATAAGATTTTAATCTTTTCTTTCGGATAGCTTGTTAAGTGATTAGAGTACATCTATAACAAATATATTACCAAAATGGCGGAGTCCCTACCTTTGAGCAATTTCGTAAATTTCAATTCGAATGCGCCTAACGCTTGTTAGTTTTTTCATCCTTGCCCTATGTTTGATTGCATGTCGTTGGAATGAATCATCCGTAACGCATGCGCTACCCTATATTCCCCCACCCTTGTCCCGCTTAGAGACGTGGAAGAAAAATAAACTTTCCAAACAAGTACACGATTATTTTACTGAAACTTTACTTCGTAATTCAGGTGCTTTTAGTGGTGGAATTTTAGTGGCCAAGGGTGGACATGTTTTATATGAAAACTACCAAGGCTTTAAAGATCTGCCCCAAAAAAAGGATGTGCTAGATGAAAGTAGTTCATTGCATATTGCTTCAACAAGTAAAACTTTTACTGCAATAGCTATCCTTCAACTGATTCAGGATAATAAATTATCACTTACGGACAAGGTTGAAACTTTTTTTAAAGGATGGCCCTACCCTGGTATTACCATAATGGATTTGTTGAATCATCGAAGCGGACTACCTAATTATATTTATTTTATGGAGCCTGCTGAATCAAAAATTGTAAAGAGGGCTTTAACGAATTCGGATATCATCAATTATATTATTCAAAATAAACCTCCTCGTCACGCTGCCCCCAACACCCATTTTGACTATTGTAACACTAATTACCTATTGTTAGCTAGTGTGCTTGAAAGAGTTACTGGTCTTTCTTATCCTGTATACTTACAAAAAGCTATTTTCAATTTCTTGGGAATGAAAAATAGTTTTGTGTACCAGCCTGCAGATTCAAACCGTTCTACGCCTTCGTACGACTATGTTGGACGTGTATGGGCAGTTGACCACTTGGATTTAACTTATGGAGACAAAAACATTTATAGTACTCCTCAAGACCTTTTAAAATGGGACCAAGCATTATATACCCAACAACTAGTTGGAGACTCTTTGCTAAAGGCTGCCTTTACCCCCTATAGTTTTGAAAGACCAGGGCAAAATAATTATGGATTAGGGTTTCGATTGAAATTACTCCCTGCTGGTAAAAAAGTAATTTATCATTTTGGACGATGGCATGGCTATAATGCAGCATTTGCTCGCTTAGTTGATGAAAAAGTGACGATTATCATTCTTGGAAATAAGTTTAATCGACAGATATACGCTGCAGCAACTCGGTTATATGGTCTTTTTGGGCCATATAATAATGAATTTTTGGGTGAAGAGGAGTAATGAATCGCAATTCAGAATTTCGGAACTTTAATCCATGAAAATATTTACTGCAGCCGAGATTCAAGCTTGGGATGAGTTTACTATAAGAGAGGAACCTGTTAACTCTATTGACTTGATGGAAAGAGCGGCCGAACGATGTGTTGAGTGGATAGAAAAAAATATTTCTACATTTTCACATTTCAATATTTATTGTGGAAAAGGAAATAATGGAGGAGACGGTTTAGCCATCGCAAGATTATTAGCAGAAAAAGGGAATGAGGTTCAAATTCATATTCTAGAGTTTGGGTTTCCTGGTACAGATGATTTTCAGCAAAACCTTGCCCGGCTTCACCAATATCCCACTATACAAATTCAATATATCCAAAGTGAAAGTCATATTTATCCTATCCGGGAAGGAGGTGTTGTAATCGATGCACTATACGGCACCGGTTTAAACAGAAAGCTAGAGGGACTTGCAGCGCAAGTAGTACAACAAATTAATAAATCAGCCAGTCTAGTTTTAGCTATCGACATACCAAGTGGGCTTTTTTGTGATCAATCATCAAAAGAAAATGCTACAGTACAGGCTGATCATACACTTAGTTTTACAAATAAACTGGCATTCTACGTTGCGGAAAACGCCTCTATAATTGGTCAACTTCACTTATTAGACATTCAACTTCACCCCTCCTTTTACCAGTATACAAATAGTCAATTAGAAACCATAGAAAAAGATTCAATTTTTCAGCTACTTAAAAAAAGAAATCAGTTTTCACACAAGGGAAATTTTGGGCATGGCTTATTGATAGCAGGAAGTGTAGGAAAAATGGGAGCAGCTGTATTGGCTGCGCAAGGAGCGTTAAGAGCAGGTATAGGATTATTGACTTGTCAAGTTCCTGGCTGTGGATATCTAATTATGCAAACCTGTGTACCAGAAGCCATGGTAAGCATGGATGAAAAAAAATTTCATATCTCCGGTTTCCCCACCAGCCTTTCTCCTTTCGATTCGATTGGTATTGGTCCAGGAATTGGACAAAATAGCGAAACGGCTGCATTACTAGAATCGCTTTTTGAAAAATATCGAAAACCAATTGTGCTTGACGCTGACGCGCTAAATATTATTTCAGCCTTCCCCAACTTACTAATGAAAATCCCACCACATTCTATACTCACTCCACACCCAGGAGAATTCAATAGATTATTTGGAATTTCTAATACTGATTTTGATTTCATTGAACTAGCTATACAGAAAGCAAAAGAACTGGAAGTATACATTGTCCTAAAAGGCCATCATAGTTTCATTGCTTGTCCTTCAGGTATTCATTTTTTTAATACTTCAGGCAACTCAGGTATGTCAAGAGGAGGTTCAGGAGACGTCCTCACCGGAATTATAACCTCCTTAATAGCCCAAGGATATTCCCCTGATCAGGCTGTCAAAATTGGGGTCTTTCTGCATGGATTAGCTGGGGATATTGCGGCCAATGAACACACCGAACAAGGAATGAGAATTACCGACTTAATTTATTCGATGGGAGCTGCATGGAAACAGTTGATTTTCAAAAATTAAAATTTGTAATGCCTTCCCCTATTTGCCCATAAAAACATAGGTAAAATTGCGTCAATTTACCTATCAGATACCTATCTTTGCCGGCCGGTAAATTGGAACATTGTTTCCCTTTTATCTGCCTATTAAGAAATCACATTAAACCGAACTGCTGAAACAAAATTTATGGAAAAACTGATTTATCTGGTGCCCGTATTTGGTCTGATCGGCTTGATTTACACCCTTGTAAAGTACAAATGGGTATCCAAACAGGATGCGGGTACCGATCGAATGAAAGAGATTAGCAATTATATTGCGGAGGGCGCAATGGCCTTTTTAAAAGCTGAATGGAAGATTTTAGGCTATTTTGTTGTGATCGTTGCCATCCTTTTGGCACTCATGTCTACTACTAATCCACACTCACATTGGTCTATTGCTGTAGCATTTATTGTGGGAGCGGTTTTAAGTGCAACTGCAGGATATATTGGCATGAAAGTGGCTACCAAGGCAAATGTTAGAACTGCCCAGGCTGCACGCACAAGTCTTAGCAAAGCCTTACAAGTTTCATTTACAGGCGGTGCCGTTATGGGTCTTGGTGTATCAGGTTTAGCCGTGTTAGGTCTTGGGGGACTTTATATCATTTTAAAACAAGTATTTGCCCCAGATGCTGCTGTCAATTCAGACGAAATGATTCGCACCATCGAAGTGTTAACAGGATTCTCATTAGGAGCTGAGTCAATTGCGTTATTTGCTCGTGTAGGCGGCGGTATTTATACTAAAGCTGCAGACGTAGGTGCTGACCTGGTTGGTAAAGTAGAAGCTGGTATTCCTGAAGACGATCCTCGCAATCCTGCAACAATTGCTGACAACGTTGGGGATAATGTAGGGGATGTGGCAGGAATGGGTGCTGACTTATTTGGTTCTTATGTTGCAACTGTACTAGCTACAATCGTACTAGGTCAACAAACTGTAGTTGTTTTTGGTACAGATATTTTAGGTGGATACTCCCCTATTGTATTACCGATGCTAATAGCGGGTGTAGGAATACTTTTTTCAATTGTTGGTACCTGGTTTGTACGCGTAAGTGATGCAGCAGGAATTAATACTGATAATGTTCAAAAAGCGTTGAACATGGGAAATTGGGGATCAATTGTATTAACTGCTTTCGCTTCAGCTGCACTTGTTTATTACATTTTGCCTGACGCAATGGAACTCCGAGGCTTCATTTTTACAAAATGGGGCGTTTTAGGTGCTATTGGCGTAGGCCTTGCAGTTGGTGCATTAATGAGTATCATCACAGAATATTATACTGCAATGGGTAAAAGACCCGTTCTCTCTATTGTACGACAGTCTTCCACTGGTCATGCTACTAATGTGATTGGCGGATTAGCAGTTGGAATGGAATCAACTTTTTTACCAATTTTGGTTTTAGCGGCGGGTATTTATGGTTCTTATCAGTTTGCTGGTTTATATGGAGTTGCTATAGCTGCGGCAGGTATGATGGCCACAACAGCTATGCAATTAGCCATTGACGCTTTTGGTCCTATTGCAGATAATGCGGGTGGTATTGCTGAAATGAGCGATCTACCAAAAGATGTTCGTGAAAAGACTGATGTGTTAGATGCTGTTGGCAATACAACTGCAGCCACTGGAAAAGGTTTTGCTATTGCTTCAGCTGCCCTAACCGCATTAGCATTGTTTGCTGCATTTGTAGGAGTAGCAATGCCCAACAACCAGCATATCGATATTTACAAAGCGGACGTTTTAGCATCCTTGTTTGTAGGTGGTATGATTCCACTTCTTTTTTCATCATTGGCTATCCGTGCTGTAGGGGAAGCCGCAATGAGTATGGTGGAGGAAGTACGTAGACAGTTCCGCACAATTCCAGGGATTATGGAAGGAACTGGAAAACCCGAGTACGATAAATGCGTAGCTATTTCTACCGAAGCGTCTATTAAAAAAATGATGCTACCTGGTGCAATTACAATAGTATCTCCCCTGCTTATTGGATTTTCATTAGGTCCTGAAGCATTAGGTGGATTTTTAGCCGGTGCTACTGTAAGTGGTGTGTTGATGGGAATGTTCCAAAATAATGCTGGGGGTGCTTGGGATAACGCTAAAAAATCATTTGAGAAAGGCGTTGAGATTAATGGAGAAATGTTTTATAAAAAATCAGAACCTCACAAAGCATCTGTAACAGGTGATACTGTAGGTGATCCTTTTAAAGATACGTCGGGTCCTTCTATGAACATTCTAATTAAGTTAATGTCGATTGTTTCGTTGGTTATAGCTCCAACGCTTGCTCAATTAGACAGTAATAACACACCGCCTTCTCTGCAGGCACCCGTATCTCAACCTGCTGGCAATAACAAATCAACTAAACCTTTTGGTACCTTTATTCTTGCTCCAAAGGATAAATGTTAAGAAGCTAATCATAACCATTACATTAGTCCTGCTGTTTCTACAGCGGGGCTTTTTTTTAATCTTTATGTTGTAGCTTACAAAACAAATCTGCTGCTATGAAAACGGCCAGCGAAGTGCCAAAACCTACTGAAAGTGAATTAGAGATTTTATCTATTCTTTGGGAAAAAAATGAAGCTTCGGTACGTGAAGTGCATCAGCTACTCAATTTTTATAAAAAAACGGGCTACACCACTACCCTAAAATTGATGCAATTAATGTTTTTCAAGGGGCTCATCTCCAGAAAAGAAGTGGGACGAAAACATATTTATTGGTCTGTAATAGATCGACAGGCACTATCTAGAGTACTTACGGACCGACTCATTGGATATTTACACAACGGTTCTCCTGTACAATTAGCCTTAGATGCAATTAATTCAACCTACTACAATAATAGCCATGAAGAATTGATTCAACTGGCAGAAAAAGTAAGCCTATTGATTGCTGGGAAAAAGGCTCAGTAGCAACGGGGACAAGCCTCACTAAATTTATTCCCTAATAAAAATCCAATCACTAACTCATGCGTACCATTATGAAATGACGATAGAATATTAGCCCCATTATTTCTTATCAAATCTGAATTTACGGGGAGATCATATGAATAACTTACTGTCACCCGATTACCCATATTTAATCCAAGCATTCCAGCATAGCTATCTCGATAACGATAGCTACCTCCAATCCATAACATATCACGGTACTGAATCTTGGCGTTGAACTCAGGTTGATAGCTATTTCGAGAACTTCCATTGATATATTTTATCATAACGGATGGAATAGCATTAAAATCCTCACCAATCATAAATCGGTATCCTGCCGTAAGGAATAAGTGTGGAATCAATTTACTTTTTGTCAAAATCGTTGGATCATTATTGACAAAACTGAGTGTCTGAGGAATGATTTGTTGTGCAGAAAGCCCCACAAAATAACTTCGTCCATATAACCAAATTCCTGCAGCCATCTGGGGCCTTATCTTACGCAACTCACCTGTCAATACGGAACCAAAAGCAGGATCAGAGGGATCTCCAAATCCAGTAAAATCATGATTTGTTCTATCAATACGAATCGTAGTGATGCCTGCAGATAAGCCAGCAGAGATATTGGTGGTAGGATTCAACCCTAGATGATAAGCATAAGAGGCCGTTGCAGACATAAAATTGAAGCTACCCGTCCGATCATTTATGATACTAACACCTACCCCATGATGGGGTGCTGCGGCTGTATAATTTTCCCAATACGATTTACCTCTGGGGTTGTTACCGGGTACAGCAAATGAGGTTGAACTTAATCGATAATCATTTTTCCCAAGAGGAGCATGAATAGTTAGATACGTGGTACGAGGTGCCCCTTTTAAACCAACCCATTGATCCCGTCCAGAAACTTTTAAATCTCCATAATTATCAATTCCTGCTATGGCTGGGTTAATGATGAAAGGATTAATTACATATTGTGTATAATGCGGACGTTGTTGTCCATAGGTGGTTGCAATAACACATAAAAATGAAATTACTATGATAACAATACGTCTCATTTCTATCTAATTATATCAACATAGCCGGCTTTCTTTTTACGACCATTTTTTGGATCAATCACATAATAATAGGTGCCTACGGGTACGTCTCTTCCATTTATTTTTCCATCCCATGGAGTTGGATACCCTATGGACCGATAAATAAGATATCCGTAACGATTTACAATTTCAACAGTACAGCCTGGATAGCTATCTAAATATGGAATTACCCAGGTATCATGAATGCCGTCACCATTGGGAGAAAAAATATTTGGAACAGGCGGATCTTTTAAAACTTTAATAAACATCGAACTAGTATCACTACACCCTTTATTGGTAGTTACGGTGAGTAAGTAAGTAATATCATCGGGTGGTCTTGCTATTGGATCAAGGCGAGTGGGATCATCTAAAAAGGTAGCAGGTGTCCAAGCAAAAGTAACCGGCATTGGGTAATTGTTTGGAGGTGTAATTTGTACTTGTCCACCTTCCAACATAAGTTTATCTGGTCCAGCGTCTGCGTCAGGATATCCATTCACATAAACTGTTTTTGTAGCAACATTACTACTACACCCAAAATTATTTACAATATAATGGCTCACTTGATAGGTGCCAGTATCAGCATAAGTATACGAGAAACTATTTAGCGTTCTTACAGAACCATCCCCCATGCTCCAATGATATTGTGAAATTGTGCCATCTGCCCCATTACTGGTACTTGTAAATAAAAATGGACTCCCTACGCACACATCTATAAAGTCTGACGTGAAAGAGGCTTGCGGTTGGGGATGAATGGTATTTAATATAATAGTCGTATCATGAATGCAACCTTGTGCAGTAGTGACTTCTAGATTAACGCTATAAGGTCCCAAATTAACATAAACGTGAGCTGGATCTGTTAAAGTAGAATTATTGACTGCGCCACTTCCAGGGTCTCCAAAATCCCAGAGATAAGTAAGTGTTGAGGCGGTGCTATTTGGAACGGTAGATTGATTAGTAAATTGAACGTTGGCATTGGGCAAACAGCTAATTGCAGGAAATGTGAAATTGGGTCTAGCCAATGGATTGACAGTGACAGGTACAACTTTATCGGCACTAACACAACCATTGTTAGTGACCACGTTTAATTTAACATTAAAATTACCATAGGTGTTGAACGTGTGTGCAAAGGGTAAAGGATTGGTATTCACTTGAACGGGTGTACCATCGTCAAAATTCCAACGCCATTCCGATATTGTTCCTTCTGTAGATGTTGAGTTGTTAGTAAAAGTTACCGGTTGCTTTTCGCAAACAGGGTTTGTGTTCACACTAAAATCAGCTATTGCTCGTTCCCAAACTTTAATTGTTTGAGTTGTGCTGTCTTTGCAACTTCCAGTAGTAGAAGTATAAAGATATTTTATGGTATGTATCCCTGCCCCAGCAATGGAGGGCGTAAATAAACCGCTGCTTGAAACGCCAGGTCCAAAGTAGGTAAAAGCACCTGGTACACCGCCAGTTTCTGTGGCTTGCGTGATTTGATAAGGAGTAGCATCAAAACAAATGTTCGGCATAGCGGTAAACTGCACAGCGGGTGCAGCATTTACGGTAATTGTAGTTAGCTTTTCATTTAAACAGACTCCACCAGAGTAGGCTCGGTACCGAATTTGAAAATTTCGTGTTAATGGGCTTTGGAAATTAGGGTAACGATGGCTATAAATACGGCCAAATACTGGGTTGTTTTCTACATATACACTTGTTGGACTTCCAATATTATCCCACCATATTTCAACTTTTGTAATTAATCCAGGAAAAACAGTGGAGGCATCCGTAATGCGAACAGAATCATTTGCGCATAATAAGGCTGGTTGATTAACACTAAAGTTAGCCTGAGGATTACTTGCACTCACAAACATTTGCTGCACTATCGTATCCTTACAACCTTGGTTACTTGTTACAATTAATGAAACTTGATAACTACCCACAGCCGTGTAACTATGTTGTGGATTTTGTAAAGTTGAAGTATTGGGGTTTGCAGGCGGTGTTGCATTGGCATCTCCAAAATTCCAAGACCAAGCTGTAATGGTTGATGGAGTAGCTACCCTACTGGTATCGGTGAACTGCGCATAGGTATCACTCAAGCAAACTTCTGGAATAATATAACCTGCTTCAGGTTTTGGGTGAACAACCAAAGCGGGCAATGTATTTAGACTAACGCATCCATTTGATGTAGTTACTGTCAAGCTAACTGTATAGGATCCTGGGTTTGCAAAAAAATGAGTTGGATTTTGCAAGGTTGAAGTATTGTTTGCACCACTGGTAGGATCATTAAAATTCCATTGCCATCCAGTAAGTGTACCAACATTAGGTACAGATTGATCGGTAAAGCTGATTACACCCTCTTGGCAAACAGGTGAGCTGGTGGTGTAGGCGCTAGTTGGCAAAGGCCATATCGTTATTTCGACACTACCACTCTGTTGTTGAGAACATAAGGTACTGCTGGCATCTTTCACGCTTTGCAAAACATAAGTAAAAGTTCCAGCCGTTGGAGTGGGCGCTGAAACAGTAACGCTATTTCCAGTGGTAGTAGTAACGCTTTGAGTAGCTCCTCCATTTATAGTATAGAAAAAAGTATAAGGAGCAGTAGCACCCGCACCTGTGAATGTAATTTGTGGTTCAGTGGCATTTAAACAGACGCTTGTGGAACCAGTGATTGTAGCAGTTGGTAATGGGTTAACTGTAATAATTGCAGTGCCTGTACTATTTTGAGTACAGGTTGATCCATTTAAATCCGAAACAGTTTGCAAAGCATAGGTAAAGACACCAGCAGCGTTAGTTGGAGCTGCTAAAGTGACACTATTACCTGTTGTTGTAGAAATAGTTTGGGCCGTACCTCCATTTATGGAATAAGTAAAAGTATAGGGGGCATTACCATCCGCACCCGTAAAAGTGAGTGTAGGTTGTGGTGCGTTTACGCAAACAGCAGTCGTTCCATCAAGAGTTGCTGAAGGTGTTGGGAAGATAGTAATCGTTGCCGTTCCTGATTGATTTTGTGCACAAGCAGTCGAACTACCGTCTGTTACACTAATTAATTCATACACAAATACACCAACAGCCGTTGTGGGTGCTTGCACGGATACGCTATTCCCTGAAGTAGTTGTAACAGTTTGTGTTGCCCCACCATTAATTTTATAAGCAAATGTGTAAGGAGCTACTCCTGCTGAACCCGTAAAGGTTATCGGTGGAGGAGTTGAATTTAAACAAACGGTATCAGTTCCTGCAATGGTTGCAGTTGGTAACGGATTTACTGTTACAGTAGCAGCCCCCGTTGGTGTACCACTACATACAGTATTGTTTACATCTACAACACCCGTTAGATTAAAAACAAAAGTGCCGGTTGCTCCAGTAGGGACGTCTACTGTTGCAACACTAGAGGGAGCCACAGAAGATACAGTTTGTGTGGCACCGCCATTTATATTGTAACTAAATGTATAAGGTGGTGTGCCTGCAGATCCTGTAAAAGTCACTTGAGGCGAAGCAGCATCCTTACATATATCTATTGTACCAGTAATTGCAGCAGTGGGGTTTGTATTAATAGTTACAACAGCAGATGCCGGCTGATTTTGAGTACAAGCACCACTACTCGACTCTGAAACACTAATTAAGTTATAAGTGAAGACCCCAAGTACGTTTGTTGGAGCTTGTAGTGTTACTGTGTTCGAAGTAGCGGTAGTACTAATCGTTTGAGTAGCGCCGCCATTAATATTATATGAAAAAGTATAGGGAGATGTTGCACCAGCACCTGTAAAGGTGATAGTAGGTTGTGGAGCGTTAATACAGGTAGTTATAGTACCATTAATCGTGGCGGTAGGCAATGGATTAATCGTGACATTTTGCGTAATCGTATCAGAGCGACAGCCAATATCTGTAATAAGTGAATAAGTCACCGGGTAAGTACCCGTTGCAGGAAAAGCAAAAGTTGGATTAATTTGCGTTGAGTTGCCAAGTGTTCCAAATGTCCAATTTACTGCGGCGATGGCCCTCGTTCCAGTATTTGATGCATCCGTAAACTGTGTATTAGTATTAGCGCAGGTTCCGGTAAATGTAAAACCGGCAGTTGGGCGATTCATCACCTCTAAGTCAAAATTAATTTCCTGTTCTCCTCCACAACCATCTGCAGTTGGGTTTGTTGCCAATACTTTGATTGGGTAAATTCCATTTGCTGTAATCGTGTACTGAGTAGAAAGTTTATAAATGTATAACGTTCTGCCATTAACTATAGTGGTAGCGGTAGGAGTAGGATTAGTTAAACTAACATCAGCAATTCCCATTCCATTTAATGCCGTTCCAAAAACCCAACTGATAGTAGTGGGCTGATAAGGAAAAGTCATAGAGAAATATAAAGGCGTACCCACACAAGTAGCCGGAAAATTGACAGTTGCGTTGGGCGTCTCAATAGAGATATACTGGTAAAGGTCTTTCACGTTGGCGCCTGCTGAGTATCCGTATGATTCTGCATTTGCATATCCGTAGGCCATTGCATTAAAACCAGAATCAGATTTAATTGTGTGATAACCCTGCGTCACATTTGCTAAATAAGCATAAGAATATGCGGGGTTTCGTGGATGCACCACCCAAGAGGAAGCAGGAATTGTATTATTATCCAATCTAAATGAAGAGATGCTTGTTCCACCATTAGGAATAATTACATGAATATGATGCTGTGGTGGTGTTGCAACCAAGTTTGAACTAACCAAGGTTACTTTGGTGATTGTCTGCTCCAACGGATTTAAAACAATCATGTCAGGATCATAGGGATTGACATTCCCATCGCATCCAGCAGTAGTAAAAAATTGTGCAACGGAAATGGGCTGGTCGGCAGAAATTGAGTTTGGTGTATTTCCAGAGAAATCGTAATAACGACTATTCACAAAACTAGTAGGATTAACCAGCGTGCCGTTCACATAAACATTTGTTGCAGGGTCTTTCTTTATGATACGATAGTAGTTCAGCGGACGGTTATAGCTTGGAACAGTCAGATAATTTCTTCCCCATGAAGCAGCAGGATACAGTTGTTGATATAGATTATCGGAGCTACTATTTCCACTTCCGCAGCTCGCTCCTATTTTCATTTTAGCCGCACCAGAAAAAACTGCAATCCGTTTACAGGCAGATGAACCTGTTGCAACAGATCTAATCTTTGTGCCCGTTAAATCAGTACCATAAAACAAGCCCCCTGAAATTGTATTATTATGTGTTCCTAAAAGTTGGTAAATCTGCCCTTTGTTAAGTAACACTGTATTGGTACTTCCTGCAGTCCAGCCATTCGTGGTGGGTCCTGCCGGAGTGATCTCAACAGTCGTGTTATCCTCAACAGCTATTATGTCAATATAGGAGTTAGAATTTGTAGAGTTAGAAACTTGCGTATAACTCATCGAGTAATACTCGTTTCCAAGCACGTTAGTTGGCAAACACACGGTTGCACCACTAACAGCACTTTGCGTAATGTAGGAGTAAACTACTATATTCTTGTCTGCTGTAACATAAACCGTCTTATTAGAAATAACACCTGCAGTATTCAAATAATAGGTGTTTGGCACAACGTATTGAATAACCTGACCTGCGTTAATTGTACCATCTTGTAGGGTGACGCCACCATAAATTTTAATTGTGTAATTAGCGGTGACATCTGAAGTTAAATAAAGGGTCATCGACAAGTTGGCTCCACCATTACCCACATGGTATGAATAAGGAATCCAGAATTCCTTCCCCTTATTCGAAAAATCCTGTGAAATGGAATGAAAACACAAGACAAATAAAAAAAGTGCGGTAAGGGGAATCTTGTAAAAAAATCGGTTCATATGCTGAATTAGTATCAGGATTGACTAAGTTAATGATCTCTATTGTAGATTCTCACTCTATGACAAAGTTTTTCAATGCAAAAACAGACGACAAGAATTTGATTAATAACGGTTTGTAATTAAAAACCTTGTGTTGGATTCAAAAAAAAAGAAATAGTTTAATATAAACTAGACAAAATATTAAAAGTAAATATTCAATAAAAACCTGTATCATCTTGAATATCAATTTATTACAATCTATGAGCGCCTCCGTCAATTTTCTTTTTGCATGTAAGGGGTAGACGTTTGTATGCGTCTAGGTTTGCCAATACATCCTCTGCGTCATATCCGCAATTGGAAACGGCCGTTTTAATCTGCTCTATATCAATTCTGTCGGTAATGTACTTAACCTTGGCCTCCCCTTTACGATAGTTAACCAAAAACTCTGCGATCCCGTCTAATCTTTTTAATTGATACTCCAGCCGGGTTTTACAGTTAATACACAGTGCTTGAGGAATCTTAACGGTTGTTGTTATAACCGGTTTTATCTGAGCATTAGCTAAAACACCGATAAGTAAACCAACAACTAAAATTAGAATTTGACGCATAGACTATATATTGGGTGACCAATTCGCAGGATCTTTTCTCCATTGCTCTAATAATTCAGTTTCGCCCTTTCCCACTAACCCATCTCTAACTGCAAGCTGAATTAAAGTGGGATAGTCGGTTAACGAGATGTAAGGAAGCTTACGTTGCTCAAATTGCTCCTTTGCCTGGTTAAAGCCATAATTAAAAATAGAAACCATCCCAATCACTTCTAGCCCTTTTGCATGAAGTGCATCTACGGCTTGCAGACTACTTTTACCAGTAGAAACCAGATCTTCAATAACAAGAACCTTTTGCCCCTCTTTACACTCCCCTTCGATTTGATTACCTAAACCATGTTCTTTAGGTTTAGGTCTAACATATATAAAAGGAAGTTTTAATTGATCAGCAGCCATTGCACCCCATGGAATTCCCGCCGTTGCGACCCCTGCCAACAAGTCTGCGTCTTCAAATTGCTCGAAAATAACATTACATAATTCCGATTTAATGAAGTCTCTTACATAGGGGAAAGAAAGCACCTTTCTATTGTCGCAATAGATAGGACTTTTCCAGCCACTGGCCCAAGTATAGGGCTGAGTAGGATTTAATTGAACTGCTTTAACTTGTAAAAGTTTTTCAGCAATGATAACTGGATCTGACATCAAACAAAAGTAGTAAAATCGAACACATGTCCCTTATAATTCAGGCTGGTGGCGGCGTAATTCAGAATGAAAAAAATCAGGTCCTTTTGATTTATCGTAGAAAAAAATGGGATCTCCCCAAAGGGAAATTGGATCCCGGAGAAACGTTAGAAGAATGTGCTGTTCGTGAGGTAAAAGAAGAAACAGGTTTGCAGTCGGTACTACTAATTAAAAAACTGACAGTAACACAGCATACCTATTTACAAGATTCTATTCAGTTCATTAAAGAAACACATTGGTACCTCATGTCGGCCACAACATTGGAAAATAAAACGCTTACCCCTCAGCTCGAAGAGGAGATTGAAAAAATTGAATGGATTGACATTGATTTACTACCTCCTTATTTAGAAGATAGTTACCCAACAATTCGTCAGGTATTATCGCTTTTGTAAAGATTTTGCAACAATAGCAGGCAAAAAAGGAGAGGCATCTCCCCCATTTCGAATTATATCACGTACAATAGTCGACGCAACAGAAGTGTACTTAGGCTCTCCAGTTAAAAATATAGTTTCAATGGAGGGATCGAGGGTACGATTTGCATCAGCAATCGTCTTTTCATACTCAAAATCACTTACGTAACGAATGCCTCGCAAAATAAATCGGGAACCAATTTTTTTACAAAATTCAATAGTAAGCCCATCATAGATAGACCCCTCTAAGCGGGGTTCATCTTTGTATATTGCTAATATCCACTCTAATCGCTGCTCTGGGGTGAACATGGGAGCTTTAGATGAATTTAGACCGATACCGACAACAATTTTGTCGAATAAAGGCAATGCTCTGTTTATAATATCTACATGACCCAACGTAAGTGGGTCAAAAGTTCCAGGGAAAAGACCGATGCGGTTCATGGCTCAGATTTACTCTGCTAAATTACGACCGGAGAGCAAATAAAGAACAGCCATCCGAACGGCGACTCCATTTTCAACTTGTTGTAGAATGATAGACTGGTCACTGTCTGCGACATCGCTGTTGAGTTCAACCCCTCTATTTATTGGTCCTGGATGCATAATAACAATGTGTTTTTTCAAGTTGTCCAGCAGTCCTTTATTAATTCCATAAGCAAGGTTGTATTCTCTAAGTGAGGAGAAAAGAACCTGATTCTGTCTTTCTAATTGAATTCGTAACACATTCGCCACGTCGCACCACTCAAGTGCTTCTTTCAGATTATAGCTTACATGTACGTCTAATGCCTTAGCGATATGCTTTGGAATTAAAGTAGGCGGTCCGCAAACCAAAACTTCTGCCCCCATTTTTTTCAAAAGATAAATATTACTTTGCGCTACTCTGCTATGCAAAATATCACCGATTAATGCAACTTTTCGCCCCTGTAACGTACCTGTTTTTTCTTTTATAGAGAAGGCATCGAGTAATGCTTGTGTAGGATGTTCGTTGATACCGTCTCCAGCATTTATAATGGCAGCAGGAATATGTTCGGCTAAAAAATGAGGTGCCCCACTAGCACTGTGACGCATAACCACCATATCTACCTTCATCGATAAAATATTATTTACCGTATCCAAAAGTGTTTCACCTTTTGCGGCTGAAGAAGCTGATGCGGTAAAATTGATCGTATCAGCACTCAATCGTTTTTCTGCCAATTCAAATGATATTCTAGTGCGGGTTGAATTTTCGTAAAAAAGATTTACAATAGTAACTTCTCGAAGAGAAGGAACCTTTTTAACAGGTCGCTGTAAAACTTCTTTGAACTGCTCCGCCGTACTTAAAATGAGAGTAATATCCTGGGGAGTGAGATTTTTAATGCCCAGCAGATGTTTGGTGGATAGTTGCATTAAAAAACAAAATTAGGGGATTTTATTGATTTAACAGAATCACTTGAGGATCACCCGATTCTGTACTCATTAGTTTAATTTTCTCCGTCCGCAGGGTCGATATTTTTTTACCCGAATAATCGGGTTGAATTGGAAATTGACGATGCTCATGGCGGTCAATCAGCACACATAATTCAACTCTTTCTGGCCGTCCATAGTCTAATAAGGAATCCAAGGCCGCTTTTATAGTTCGCCCTGTAAATAATACATCGTCAATCAATATAACAATTTTACCCTCGATAGAAAAAGGTAGATTCATCTTATCAGGAGTAACAATTTTATTTCTTACATCATCTCTATAAAAAGTGATATCTAATTGGCCATGTGCAACCTTGTTGGAGGTAATTTTGGAAGCAATGAGGTTGTGCAAAAAGGTTGAGACAACCGCACCACCCTGCTGTATCCCTACCAAAACTGTATTTTCAAATTGCGGATGCTTTTGAAGCAATTGATCTCCTAATTGCTGCAACATAGAATAAACCTCAGTAGGTTGAACTATAACTTTCACGTTTCGTTAATTTATTTTTCCAGCATAAAAGGATACGTAAAATCAGTAGGAGGATTAAAAGTCTCTTTTATTGTTCTAGCACTTAACCATCGATACAAGTTAAGGTGTGAACCTGCCTTATCATTGGTACCAGATGCTCTTGCTCCCCCAAATGGTTGCTGTCCAACCACAGCGCCTGTGGGTTTGTCGTTGATATAAAAATTACCAGCTGCATATTCTAATCTCTTAGTAGCAAAATCAATAGCAGCGCGGTCTTGGGCAATGATAGATCCAGTTAAGGCATAGGGCGAAGTGCCATCAACTAAGTCCATCGCTTTTTCAAAACTATTAGCAGGATATATATAGATTGTTAAAACGGGACCAAAGATTTCTTCACACATGGTTTGTGATTTAGAATTCGTTGTTTCTATGATAGTAGGTTGTATAAAATACCCATCCTTATTTTCACACTTTCCTCCTACTAAAATTTTACATTTTGGATCTTTTTTGGCTGAATCAATGTAGCGTTTAATTGCATTAAAGCTCTTTTCGTCAATCACCGCATTTATGAAATTACTGAAGTCCTCTACGGTGCCCATTTTAAATTGCCGAACTCCGGCGATCAACTTCTTTTTAACTTCTTCCGCAATGTTTGAGGGAATATAGGCTCGAGAGGCCGCTGAACATTTTTGACCCTGGAATTCAAATGCTCCTCGCAACAGAGCTGTGACCAGCACATCGGGATCGGCAGACTTATGCGCTAATACAAAATCTTTTCCTCCCGTCTCTCCTACAATCCTTGGATAGGACTTGTACGTAGAAATGTTATTACCAATAGTACTCCACATTGAATTAAATACCTGCGTTGAGCCGGTAAAATGCACACCCGCAAAATCCTTATGTGAAAAACAGATATTACCAACAGTTGGGCCATCCACGTATACTAAATTGATTACTCCATCTGGCAAGCCCGCATCTTTGAGTATACGCATGATTAATTGCGCAGAATAAACTTGCGTATAGGCACATTTCCAAACAACTACATTTCCGCATAGCGCTGCAACAGTGGGAAGATTTCCTCCGATGGATGTAAAATTAAAAGGGGTAACAGCCAATACAAAGCCCTCCAGTGGGCGATATGCTAAACGGTTATGCATTCCAGGCCCGCTTATCGGTTGTTGTTTATAAATCTCCGATAGAAAATGAACATTGAAACGCAAAAAATCAATGAATTCACAAGCCGCATCTATTTCTGCCTGAAAAGCATTTTTACTTTGGCCAAGCATCGTTGTGCCATTGATATAAGGGCGGTATTTTGTAGCTAATAAATCAGCTGCTTTTAAAAATATATGTGCACGATTTTCCCAGGTATAAGTGCTCCAGTTTTTTTTTGCTGCCAATGCAGCTTCAATGGCCATACTAACATGCTTCCCCTCCCCCTTGTGGAAATATCCAAGGATGTGTTTTTTTTCATGGGGGGGACGAATCGCAATTTTATTCCCTGTTCTTACTTCCTTAGAACCAATATACTGAGGTATGTCTGCTACTTGAGACTTTAATTCTTTCAACACTTCTTTCAACTTCTTTCTTTCAGGTGTACTGGGTGCATAACTCAGTACAGGCTCATTAGTAGGTAATGGGTAAGAGAATGTCCCTGTTGACATAAAAAAGGATTTGTATTAAAGATTTAAAGGTAGTAATTACTTTATGCTTGTTGTTGGTCTTTTTCACTCATTAAAAAAGCCTTAATAAAACCATCTAACTCACCATCCATTACTGGCTGGACATTTCCCACCTCAAAATCTGTTCGGTGGTCTTTAATCATTTTATAGGGATGAAAAACATAGCTACGTATCTGGCTTCCCCACTCAATTTTCTTTTTAGAACTGTTCACTGCATCTCTAACCTCATTCCTTTTTCTTAGCTCTTCTTCATATAAGCGGCTTTTTAACATTGTCATTGCCTTTTCTCGATTCCCCAACTGAGATCGTTCTGTTTGACAAACAACAACAATGCCTGAGGGTATATGTGTCAGCATCACCTTAGTCTCCACCTTGTTAACATTCTGCCCACCAGCCCCACCACTTCTGGCAGTTTCCATTTTTACATCAGCATCTTTAATCTCGATTTTTATCGTATCGTCTACCAACGGGTAAACAAAAATGGAAGAAAATGAAGTATGTCTTCTGGCATTACTATCAAAAGGAGATATACGTACTAATCGATGCACCCCACTTTCAGCTTTTAAAAACCCATAGGCAAAAGGCCCATCAAATTGCAACGTGCATGTTTTTATTCCTGCTCCGTCACCCCAAACCCAATCGAGTTCAGTAACTTTCCACCCCTGCTTTTCCCCGTACATTCGGTACATTCTGGCTAACATTTCAGCCCAATCCTGGCTTTCTGTTCCACCTGCACCCGAATTGATTTGTAAAACAGCTGGTAATTCATCTTCCGGCTCATTGAGGGTAGCCTTAAATTCTGCATCATCTAATAATAAAAGTGCCTTATCATACGCTTCTTGGGTTTCTTCTTCCGTAGCATCTCCGATTTTCCAAAATTCAAATAGAACAGCAAGATCCTCTACTGAGTGCTCAGCACTTAGGTAAAGATTAACCCAATACTCATTGAGCTTGATATTTTTCATAATATCAGTAGCTCTTTTATTATCGTCCCAAAATCCAGGGCTTAGGGATAATTGTTTGTCTTGTGCTATTTTCTGGAGTCGATTATCGACGTCAAAGAAACCTCCTTATCCCGACAATGCGGGACCGCATATCCTGTAATTTTTCAACTGTCATTTGGCAAAAATAGCTGATTAATATTGAAAATAGATCGTAGTGGCCCCATTCCCATAAAAGGGGTTAAACTCATCAGAGTAATTACGAATAAAGGGCTTCCCTTTAAGCCATTGATGGATCTCCTCTTTTAACTTCCCCTTTCCCACCCCATGAATAACAGTTAGCATAGGCTGATGATGTTGAATAGCTAATTCAATTTGTCTCTCAAATGCGTTTAGCTGAATGGATAGAATTTGAAAATTTGAAAGACTTGTCCAATCAGAGACAAGTTCTTCAATATGTAGGTCGATCACATGATAAAATGATTTTTCGAACAACTTAGATTTTAAAGATTGAATATTGTTTTTGGGCTTTACTAATGCTTCATTAGTTTCAAATAGTTGAACACTACTTTGGTCAGGAAATTGGCTTAGAATAGGAAAAGAAAAACTCGCTTCTTCCCCCTCTCTTAATTTTTGAAGTTGTGTAAAGAGTTGTTTAGGTTTAATTCGAATAGTATGTGAAAAAAGATCAACTTTTCCCTTCACCTTTTCCGCTAATGAAAATTCAAAAAGAAAAAGTGGATTATCATTAAATGTCTCGAGTAAAAAATCATGAATATAAAAATGATGCCCTTTTTCAATATTTCCAGTTAAATGCCAATCTATCCTTCCGAGTAAACTGACTTGATAAGAGAATTGAAGAGAATGGGATAAACCATTATGTAAGTAAACTTTAAATAAATCTACTAGCCATTCTTCACTCGAATCTGCAATCACTGGCAGAAGTACAAAAGAAAGATTACCTCCCTCTATAGATCGATCTGGATTATTTTTCTCTACTCGTAACTCATCAAGATTGCTTTTTATAACGTTAGGCTTTTCAGGAGTTATTTTTTTTTGAGAGGAGGAAAATTGATAGTAATAAGGAAAATCAATTTGATCTAGAAATACAGGAAACTGTACACCTTGCACGTCGACACTAACCATTTCGTTATCTAAGAAATCAATGATGGTCGCCTCCTCCTTAGAATGCAATAGCAGAACTTTATCACCAATTTGGTACTTCAACTAGATCGTTTTTAAAAAGCTACAGACCTGTAAGCCGGATTCTGTCGAGGGCCTTCATTTATCTGCCAAAAAAGTTGCCTCTTTTGGTCAAGCTGCCTACCCTGTAACCTGTCTTTTCAGTGCTCGAGCGTGCAACTCTCAAAGGTTACTATACGTGGCATTTCAGCATGCAAGGTTTACCCGTTTCCTCTGTTACCAGCGAAAACCGTGGGCTCTTACCCCACGTTTTCATCCTCACCTTTATTGCTAAAGGCAGTTATTTTCTGTGGCACTTGCTGTCACCGGTTACCCGATGCCCGGCTATTCACCGGTGCATTGCACTTTGCTGTCCGGACTTTCCTACTCCCAAAAGAGAGTCGAAGACCTGGTCTGTAGCACCGCAAAGGTACAAAACCTATCTTTTATCCTCATTTGAAGTTGAAGAGTCTATCTTAAGGCCTATTTGTAAGTCACGCTGTAAGGTGTCAATTGCGGTAATAATTTGTTTTACTTGAATATGCGGCAACATACTTTGGTCTAAAATTGATTTTATCTGCTCCATATTTTGCCAGTGATAAAGTGGTGGACGCTGACTATATATAAATAGTGCCTGAAAGAATAATAATAATAATAAAGCAAAATATTTACCCATTTGTACCCTCTTCGGATACAAATATGTTCGGATACAAGCTTTTACTGCAAGATTAAATAACGTGAATTAAAGTGAAATTAACGAGAATGACTTTACTGATTCAGTTTACTATGTTTCTTCCCGTAGAGAAAATAGACAATTAGACCTAATGCCATCCAAACAAAAAACCACTTCCAACTACCAGGTGGAATTTCAATTAACAAATACAGGCATGATAGTACCCCCATTACGGGAATGAATGCATAATTTTTTATTATTGTATAAAACATGATTACAACTGACAGTATTGTGAATAACAAAAAGGGGATTTCGGTATAAATACCAGCAAGAAATTGCTGAAAAGAATCCAGTAAACGTTGATTGCTCAGATAAATAAAAAGTAGAACAATACCGGAAATCAAGTAACGACCACTCCAGGAAGGTAGCTTAAACTGCCCAGGCTTTTTTTCTACAACAGGTAGAAATAAAACACCTCCAGAAACAAGTACAAATGCAAATAGCGTTCCAATACTAGTTAAGTCGGTTACAATCCCTGCTTGTAAAAAAAGTGAGCCAACTCCAACTATCAATCCGGTTAATAAAGTTGCAAATCCCGGAATTTGGAATTTGTTTAATTGCTGAAACTTTTTTGGAAGTAGCCCATCCCGACTCATACTCATCCAGATTCTAGGTTGACCAATTTGGAAGACTAACAAAACGGAAGTTGTTGCAACGACAGCACTCACAGATATGATTTTTTCAATCCAAGGAGCTCTTTTTTCAAAAACAAAAGCCAATGGATCTGCTACACCACCAAATTGCGAATAGTTCTCAATCCCAGTTAGTATTAAAGCAATAAGTATGTACAAGACAGAGCAGATTAGTAAAGAATAGATCATTCCTCTTGGAAGGTCTCTTTGTGGATTTTTACTCTCCTCTGCCATTGTAGAGATGGCATCAAAACCAATGTACGCATAGAAAACAGCAGAAACGCCTTTCAATACTCCCGAGAATCCATTTGGCATAAATGGAGTCCAGTTATTTGTATCAACAAAAAAAGCACCGGCGATAATGACAAATAAAATAACTGCAATTTTGAAAAGTACCATCCAATTAGTACTCTTTTTACTTTCTTTAATTCCACTGTATGCTAAATATGTAACCAATGCAACTATGATAAAAGCAGGAAGGTTAAAAAAAAGCGGTGTGCCCCCAATGTGTGGTGCAGTATGATAAGAATTTACTGCAAACTGATACATTTCCAATTGTTGAATGGAGAGGCTGGCTGGATTTGCAAGCGCTTTGGTAGCTTGTTCAAACGCATGTTGCGCAGTTACAGGATCAACCAGCATCCAAGAAGGTAATTCAATATGAAAAACATGTACGAGCAAATTATTAAAATACCCACTCCATGAAATAGCAACTACGATATTTCCAATCGCATATTCTAAAATCAAAGCCCATCCGATAATCCAAGCAATTATCTCGCCAAAAACAACATAGGAATAGGTATAGGCACTTCCTGCAATAGGCACACGACTTGCAAATTCCGCGTAACACAATGCAGAAAATCCACAGGTAACTGCTGTTAAAATAAAAAGAATCGACACCCCTGGCCCTCCATGAAAGGCAGCAGAGCCAATTGTAGAAAAAATACCTGCGCCTACTACAGCTGCAATACCCATAAAGGTGAGGTCTCTGACCCCTAGTATTCGTTGTAAAGACGAGGGATGATTAGATGGCGAATCTTGTAGTTGACTAATTGTCTTTTTACGAAACAGTGAACGCATCAAGGTAAATTTATTTTATTAACTGCTATACATCTCTTTGAATTAGATACTCTGCTAATTCTTTCAAAGGTTTTTTTCGAGCACTAACCACCGCAATTTGATCTAAATCGGAAAGCGCTTCATCTAAAAATTTATTTTTAAGGGACAAGGCCCACTGATCGATACCACATTTTCTATAAACAGATAAAACGTCGTTAATTTTATTGTCGCTTTGTTTACCAAGCCATGATTGCAAAACAGCTAAATCATCCTTATTTGCAGTTTCGAAAGCATGTATCAATAAAAATGTTTTTTTATCAGCAAGAATATCTCCTCCAATTTGTTTTCCAAATTTTTGCGGGTCTCCAAATGCATCCAGATAATCATCTTGAACTTGAAAAGCAAGACCAAGTTTTCTTCCAAATTGATACAAAAGTTGCTGATTGCGTTCACCTGACCCCCCTACAATTGCTCCCATCACCAGAGCGGCTGCTAGTAATACGGAGGTCTTTTTTTCGATCATTACTAGGTAATCGTCTAAAACAACATTTGTGCGTTGCTCAAAGTCTATATCGAGCTGTTGTCCCTCACAAACCTCTGTAGCCGTTTTATTAAAAAGAGAAAAAATGGAAAGCAAAATAGAGGGTGGGACTTTAGATAGACATTCGTATGCTTTTATCAGCATGACATCTCCAGCAAGTAGTGCGGTATTTTGACCAAACTTCTCATGCACAGTAGGTAATCCCCGACGCAAAGGAGCCTTATCCATAATATCGTCATGTATCAAAGTAAAGTTGTGGAATAACTCAATAGCAGTGGCAACCTCCCAAGCTGAAGGATGAATCTCTGTAAACAACTCATTACCCATTAAGCATAAAATGGGCCTGATTCTTTTTCCACCTAGGCCTAAAAAATAATTATTGGGCGCATACAGTGAGGCTGGCTCAGCAGGGAAATGTTTCCGATCAAAATAGGAAGCAAAATCAGTGGCTAACGCAGAGAAGGATTGCATGAACGAAAGTTATAATGAATTTATGAAACTACCCAAGATGCCACCTATATTGTTAATTCTTTTTGTCTGGCTTGATCATCCATTCAAAATCAAGTTGCCGTTTGGTCAAATTAGCAGCAATTACCTTGATCCATATTTTATCACCCATTCTAAATTTACGTCCGCTTCGCATTCCAACCAGACAATAGTCGGATTCGATTAATCTAAAATCGTCATAGTCACTTAGACTCATCACCGATACTAATCCTTCACATTTGTGTTCAATAGTTTCTACCCAAAATCCAAAATGTGCAACCCCACTTATAATCCCTTCAAACTCCTCTCCTAAAAAGTTTTTCATATATTGAACCTGCTTGTATTTGATCCCTGATCGCTCTGCATCCATGGCAGCACGCTCTCTTTCGCTGGTATGCTTACACTTTTCTTCCATTTTTTTGTCAACAATAGTTTGACCTTTCAAAAGTGAATGAATTGTTCGGTGAACTAAAACATCAGGATAACGACGTATAGGAGATGTAAAATGGCAATAATGTTCAAATCCCAAACCGTAATGGCCCACATTTTCTGCCGTGTAGCGCGCCTTTGCCATCGTACGAATTCCCAATTGTTCTAAGACATGTTGCTCAGGCTTTCCTTGTACATCCTTTAGTAGCTGATTAAAAGAGGAGGCTATTGTTGTAGGGGAAGAGCGATCAAAGGAATGCCCAAACTTACGTGCAAATTCCATAAACGGGATTAGGCGGTCCTCATCAGGATCGTCATGAATTCTATAGGGAAACGGAACAGGTTTATCATTCACTTTGGCTACAGAAATGTACTCAGCCACTAGGCGATTAGCTAGTAACATAAATTCTTCAATCAGTTGATGCGCTTCTTTACTTTCTTTAATCATAACTCCAACAGGATCACCTTTCTCATTCAATTTAAACCGAACCTCCTGTGATGAAAAATTGATAGCCCCATTAGCGATACGTAATTTTCTTAATTGCTGCGCTAGGCTGTTTAGTTCTACTAATTCCGTTGCATATATTCCCTCTTTCTCCTCGAGTATCGCCTGCACCTCTTCATAGGTAAATCGGTGATTAGAGTGTATTACCGTTTTGCCAATCCAAAAAGAATTAACCTGGGCAGCTTCACTCATTTCTACTACTACGGAGAAAGTCAACTTGTCTTCTTTTGGCCGAAGTGAGCAAAGAACATTCGATATATTTTCTGGCAACATCGGATTTACCCTGTCCGGTAAATAAACTGATGTGGCACGTTGATATGCTTCACTATCAAGTTGAGACCCCTCTTCCAGATAATGCCCTACGTCAGCAATATGGATTCCAATTTGGATATGCCCATTTTGTAAACGCTCAAAAGAGATTGCATCGTCAAAATCTTTTGCATCAATCGGGTCGATGGTGAAAGTAAGAGTATTCCTAAAGTCTTTTCGCTTTTCAATTTCTTTTTCAGCAATATGGGAAGAAATTCTTAATGACTCCTCTTGGGCTTCTTCAGAAAAATGAAGTGGAAATCCAGCCTCTAATAAGATTTCTCTCATCGCAGCTTCATGCATATCATCTTCCTTCAAAATTGCCACTACTGCAGCTTGGGGTCTTTTATTTTCCTGTGTTAACCAATTTGTCACTTTTGCAAGTACACGATCTCCCTGTTGGGCTCCCTGTAGGGAATGGAAGGGAATAAAAAAATCAGGAACTGGTTTATCGGTCTCTACTAAAAGGAAAGCAAACCCCTTACCCATCTCAATTTTACCAATAAACTCAGCGCGTTTCCTTTTTAATACCTCTCTAACAACCCCTTTCATTCGCTTGCCAGCTGCTGCTCTTTCTTTAATAGCAAGGGAAACAAAATCTCCGTGCATTGCTCCATTCAGGTCTCCAGGACGAATCATTATGTCTAAATCAATCCCTTCGGAAATAACATATCCCATTCCGGAACGCGAAATATCTACCACGCCTTTGATAAAAGGTGTAGTAGCTTTCTTCTCATTACGTTTTGTTTGTTTTTTTGCGTTTTTTCTTCCCATTATTCCCTGCTTTTAAAATTATCTATAAAAGATTTGATACTACTCTCAAATTCTAGTTGAGCATTAAACAAAAAACGGTGGCAAACAGGGATACTATAAATGGGTAAATTTATCAATCGATCTGAAAATTTTTCTAACCGAACAGCATCTTTCTCAGTAGTCAAAATAACACCTTCCCTGTTATTTAACTTTCTCCACTCCACTTCAATTTCATTTAAATCTTCAATAGTGAAAATATGATGATCCCTATACTGAAGCTGACGATAATAAGATGAATGTTCTTCCACATACCGTTTGAGCGGGTTTGGATTAGAAATCCCTGTCACTAGTAAAATTTCATTGTCAGCGCTTAGTCGATATGATTTATGATTGATAATATGGTAGGGCAACCCATACTCTAAAAATGTAAAATAAACCTTTTGATGCGAAAGCGGATTTAATTCAGCAATAATTTGATCTCGCTCAATAGTACTCAAATCTGGACTACATTTGGTAACAATAATAACTGTCGCATCTTTATATCGACTTTTCAAGTCCCTTAAATCACCTGTGGGAAGATAAAAATCTCTAGTAAACAAGTTGGCGTATTCAGTAAGCAAAATGGTAAATCCTGCCCGAATTGAACGGTGTTGGTATGCATCATCTAATAAAATAACCTCAGTAGTTGGGAAATCGTGTAAAAGTTCAGGTATGGCCAGTACTCTCTCCTCTCCCACTGTTACTGCGATGGTTGGAAATTTTCTAAAAAGAGATAATGGTTCATCTCCTATATCAAGGGCGGTTGATTGGGGCTTAGCAAATGCATAACCACGCGTTCGTCGCTTATATCCCCTACTAAGCGTAGCTACCTGATAGTGGGGCGATAAAAATTCTACTAAAAGTTCAATCATTGGAGACTTACCTGTACCGCCAATTACTAAATTTCCAACCGTAATTAAAGGGAGTCCAAATTCAGCAGTACGAAGCCAGTGCTTTTCATAGAAATAATTACGGACATAAATAGCTGCCCAATATAGTATAGCAATTGGCAACAAAAGAAGTCTAAAAGAGCGTAGAAAAAAGTCGTAAAACATCAGTTCTACGAAGTTACAAAGAAGCTAAAGATGGTTGTACCATAATTTCGCTCTCTTTCAAACCCCCTAAAGGTTGAATAGTTGTTGCGTGGAGTGTGCTCCAAAACAAATAATCCATCGGGAGCAAGCAGTTTGTTCTCTATAATTAACAAAGGAAGTTGATCAATCTTAGTTAATGCATAAGGTGGACCTGCAAAAATAAAATCAAACTGCTCGTTACAATGTTTTAGAAATTGAAAAACATCTTGTTTCAAAACAGAAAAATCAGTTAACCCCAACAATTTGGCAGTTTGTTGTATAAATTGAACCTGTTTACCATCTTTTTCTACTAGAGTCAAAGAATCTGCCCCTCTAGAGGCAAGCTCATAACTAATACTACCTGTTCCTGCAAATAAATCGAGGCACTTAAGATTATTAAAATCAATCCGATTTTGTAAAATATTAAAAAGCCCTTCTTTTGCAACATCTGTCGTAGGACGTGTGTGAGGCATCTGCGCAGGCGGAGAAAAACGTCGCCCGCCCAATCTTCCACTTATGATACGCATGGTAGGTTATTAGTCAAAAGTGTAAAATAATGCGAAGGAAAGCTTGTCGATGACCAGTCAATGCTATTCCTACGGAATATAACATTCAAAAAGTAGGACGACAATTCTGCATAGAGTTTTGAAGAATGATCAACCAATCCACTCAACTGTAATTGCACCTCAGCTATTTCAAAGGAATACTCTTGACAAATTTTTAATAAATAAAAGAGCGCATCCTGTTCTGTTGTATAATGAAATGTACCACAAAAAACAAGTTGATCGGCTCTAAAAACAAGCAGGTCCATTTGCTGTATGCTGACTTCAATGAAAATCGTATAATCCAAATCGCGCGGAGGTAAATTGCTTAACATCGGCTTAAAGGCGTGTTTAAACTGGCAATTGGGGTATTTCGATTCGATAGCTCTAAAAATCGCGGTGGGCATTAAATAACCGAGATAAAATTGCCAATCAGCATAGGATTCTTGAAGAAATAATGAATTAGGCTGAAAAGGAAAGGTTAATTGCAATTGATTTTGGAGTGCTATTTTTTCATATTTCGCTATGGGCAAAAGCGTATGCTGTGGAGAAGCATACGAGACCTGTACGGACGAGTACTCGTAAATAGGTGAAAATTGGTCTAAAAATAGTGTAACAGTATGTTGGCTCCAGCTATCTACTTCAAAAAATGACAATTCAACGGGAGCCCCTCCCACTGAATCCACTACTACAAAAGAAGCTAACTGATTACACAACCCAATGGATAGATCTAATTTTTGAGGTACTGTCGCAATGCTTTTAAAAGAAAAAAGAGGTTTCAAATTAAATTATAATTAGTGATACAGATTCAAAGTTAATATAATTGTAGGTTTGCAGCTATCCTCACAATGAGTCATTCCACTTTAAAAATTGAAATCAATAATAAATCCATCTTAAAAATGGCCCTACCAATCAGTTTGGCCATTTTTATTCCTCAACTAAATTTTGTAATTAACAATATTTACCTTGGTCATTTTGACAAAGACCCTTCTGCCCTAGCGATTGCCGGAATTACAGGTGTTTATTATCTCATTTTTGCAGCGATTGGGTATGGCCTGAATAATGGCTTGCAAACGCTAATCGCTAGAAGAGCAGGTGAAAATAAATCGAAAGAAATAGGAAAATTATTTAGCCAAGGTGTTTATATTGGCTTAACCTTATCCTTAATTGGGATTATCATAACCTATACGGTAACTCCATTATTATTTAGCTATATTATTCAGGATCAAACCACCTTGCAAAAGGCAATCATTTTTTTACAGATACGGATATGGGGGTTACCCTTTTTATTTGTTTACCAACTTCGGAACGCGTTACTGGTAGGTATTAATAAATCGAAATACCTAGTAGCAGGCACTTTAGCAGAAACGGCCTCTAATGTTTTACTTGATTACATTTTAATTTTTGGATTTGCATCAATTCCAGCCATGGGATTCAATGGTGCAGCTATCGCCTCTATTATCTCAGAGTTTATTGGACTTTTTGTTATTTACCTTGTAATCAACAGAAAAGGAATCACACAACAGTTCAGCTTATTTTCCGCTATTAAATGGGATTGGTCTATTCAACGATCGATATTACTCGTTGCATCCCCCTTGATGTTTCAGCACGCAATTAGTATTATTAGCTGGCAGTACTTTTTTTTATTGATTGAACACCATGGAGCCATGGCATTAAAAATTTCAAATGTCATGCGAAATATTTTTGGAATTTTTGGTTGTTTTTGCTGGGCTTTTGCCTCCACTGCTAATTCTATGGCAAGCAATATTATCGGACAAGGTAGACAGAACGAAGTCATTGATCTGATCAAGAAAATACTTACGATCAGTTTATCCCTAGCATTCTTTATTGTAGTTGTGTTAAATATATTTCCAGGTGCATTTCTTTCCTTATTTGGTCAGGGGGATTTATTTGTCAAGGAAGGAATACCTGTACTACGAGTTGTTTCAACTGCACTACTTCTTTCTTCAATTGCAACAATCTTTCTAAGCACGGTTACAGCTTCTGGAAATACAAGAATAACTTTTATGATTGAAGCAGGTGCAATAGTTACCTACTGCGCATACATTTACATCGTATTGGAGCACTTTCACTACTCAATCGTAATTGGCTGGATAAGCGAGTGGATCTACTGGCTTTGTTTATTGATCCCATCATTTCTATACTTACGTAGCAACAAGTGGAGAAACAAAACGATATAATACTATTAAGATAGATACGGAATTGCTAATGTATTCCCTTGGCACTTAAATAACGCTCCGCATCTAAAGCAGCTATGCAACCACTCCCTGCAGCAGTAACAGCTTGACGATAGGTTTTATCTTGCACATCCCCAGCCGCAAACACACCCTCAATATTTGTTTTACTAGTACCTGGTATAGTTGTGATATATCCCGTTTCATCCATGGATATCCACCCCTTAAATATTGATGAGTTAGGGCTATGTCCGATTGCAACAAAAAAGGCACTGATTGCAATCTCCTCTTTTAGACCAGTTTTTGTATTGACTAAACGAACTGCTTCAACTTTATTTTGACCAATAATCTCATCTGTTTCACTATTCCAATGAATCTGTATAGTTGGATTTGACTTAACACGTTCTTGCATCACCTTGCTAGCCCTCATTTCATCTCTACGTACAATCATGTGAACCTTTGAACAAATCTTTGACAGGTACAAAGCCTCTTCAGCAGCTGTGTCACCTGCGCCAATTATAGCAACCACCTTTCCCTTAAAAAAGAAACCATCACACACAGCACAAGCGCTCACCCCAAAACCATTTAATCGTTGTTCACTTTCTAAACCCAACCATTTTGCAGAGGCACCTGTGGAAATAATAACACTGTGTGCAGTAATCCATTTTTCTTCATCTATCTCAACTTTATGAATGGGTCCTGAAAAATCAACTTTTGTAGCAAGGCCGTACCGAATATCAGTTCCCATTCTGGCAGCCTGCTTCTCAAAATTGACCATCATTTCTGGTCCTTGAATTCCTTCAGGATAACCTGGATAGTTTTCAACTTCTGTTGTGATTGTTAATTGACCACCGGGTTGAATCCCCTGGTATAGAACAGGATTTAATCCAGCCCTACTTGCATAAATAGCAGCGGTATAGCCTGCCGGACCAGATCCAATTATCAAACACTGTACGGTTTCTATTGTATCCATATTTAAAGAAATCCTATAAATTTAAATGAGTAGTTGGAAAGAAACAAACGCATTTACCAATACACTTCTTATCCCAAATAGGCCTTCAATGCACTACTATAGCGTGCCTTCTGAAGGCGCTTTATAGCGCGTTCCTTTATTTGACGAATACGCTCTTTAGTTAAATCGTATTTCTGACCTATCTGTTCAATCGTAACACCATTTTCGCCATCTAACCCGAAATAGGCATTTACAATTTCAGCCTCTCGAGGAGAAAGAGATTTAAGCACTCTGCGTATTTCATTGCGCAGAGAATCTTTCATAACATCATCATCTGTGTCATCACTGCCTTCTAAAAGATCCCCCATTGCAACATCCTCTGCCTCATGCACAGGAGCATCAAGAGAAGTATGTCGAGTATTACTTTGAAAAATATTATTGATTTCGGTTTCACTCATCTCCAGCAACTCAGCAAGCTCCTCTGTAGATGGTTCACGTTCGTGCTCTTGCTCAAAAGCCATGTAAGCCTTGTTAGCTTTATTGTAAGTACCAATCTTATTTTGTGGAAGGCGAACTAAACGACCTTGTTCAGCTAACGCTTGTAAAATGGATTGACGAATCCACCACACTGCATATGAAATGAATTTAAACCCTTTGGTTTCGTCAAAACGTTGAGCAGCTTTTATTAAACCCAAATTACCTTCATTGATCAAATCACTTAAAGAAAGTCCCTGGTGTTGGTACTGCTTAGCAACAGATACAACAAATCGAAGATTGGCTTGAACTAACTTATCCAACGCACGTTGGGAATCTACCGGATTCCTATTGAACATCTTAATACGCTGCGCAAGTGTCGTCTCCTCTTCGGGAGTGATCATGGATATTTTAGAAATCTCTTGTAAATATTTTTCTACCGCCTGCGAATCTCTATTTGTAATCTGGGTGGCGATTTTGAGCTGCCGCATGAAATTTGACTTTTTTAATAGTTAGGGGATAAATACGAAAAATTACCCATCAAACGTGTGCGAAGTTACTGAAAATAACAGTGTTTTTTCTACTGATTTTTAACGAACAGTCTTTTCACCGTTCTTTTTTGACCGATACCAAAATAGGATGATGCCAGTGGCAAACAGAAGGATAGAAATAATCTCGGCTTGTGTAGGCTGAAAGCCTAATAATGACATCTGATTATTAACTCGTATTTTCTCAATAACAAACCTCTCTAATCCATTGAATATTAGGTATATAGAAAATAAAGCGCCATCAATTCTAAATCGTTTTCGTACTAATAAAAGAATAAAAGCTAATGTAATACAAGAAACCGCCTCATATAAAGAGGTTGGATAAACTCCTTGTGGAAGTACATTACAGTAAGGGCCTACACATCCTGGAATTGGCAAGCCCGCCTCAATAACATTATTTGGATAAGTATAAGACCAAGCCCAATCAGGAAAAAAAAATGGTTTTTGAGACAGGTCGCTTACGAGGCCCCAATCACCATCACCTGCAAAATGGCAACCAAGTCGGCCTATGCCATATGCAAGCATCAGCCCTGGGGCAACTGCGTCGCTTAACCTCAGAAATCCGATCTTATGCTTTTTTGAATAGACGGCTATGGCAATGGCCGCACAGATCAATCCTCCATACATAGTTAAGCCTGCAGCAGAAAACAAATAAGCAGTGGGCTGTTTTAAAAAATCAGACCAATTTTCAAAAATATCAAAGAGTTTAGCTCCCGCTAATCCAAATACCAGTGCTAGTAAGGTAATATCACCTACCCTGTCTTGTGGCCAAATTCTTACTGTACGTTTTTCTGGTTTAGGAAGTCGAGCCTTTTCTTTTTCTCTCCACTTAATAAAAGAAAAAAACAAACTGAATGTAATCCCAAGGGGCCAATTCCCTTCGGATGAAAAGATAAACTCAGCTGGAGTAATCGTATTACTCTTGTCAAGTAAGAATAAAGCCAAAAATTTAAATCCAAAAACAAACCCAAGAATAAAATTGGATAGTATTTCTGCCCAATGAGCAGGACCCCCTACAATATGTGAAATCTCAGTGGGTTGGAAAAGTCCCATTTTGGATTTCCTTTTCAACTCAAAGGAAAGTGAAATGGCTGCAGCCCCAAATGCAATGGCCACAAAAAAGCCAAACGTATTTAAAAAGCGCAGGAAAGGCAAGTCCAATCCAAATAAATCCTTAAACGCGTAGTAAAGGTTCGGATACATTTAGTGAAGTACGTTAGTTGCAATGCTGATTAAAAGCGGCAATCAGATTTTCTGCAATTGCTTGAGCAGAACGACCTTCAATCATGTGTCTCTCGATATAGTGAGTAAGCTTACCATCCTTAAACAATGCAATGGCTGGAGAAGAAGGAGGATAAGGTAATAAATGTTCACGCACTGCTTTTACAGCCTCAAGATCAAAACCAGCAAAACAAGTGGTTAAAAAATTAGGCTTTTTCGCACTATTTGATATTGCCATCATCACACCAGGCCGTGCTGTACCAGCAGAACAACCGCAAACTGAATTAATAACAACTAGGGTTGATCCAGACTTAGCCAACTGCTCGTTTACTGAAGTTGCAGATAACAATTCTGAAAATCCGAAGTCAGTTAATTCCTCTTTCATTGGATTCACAATTTCAACAGGGTACATAGTAAAAATTTTAGCTGCAGCAAAAATAGACAATACTAGCGACATCCTATGCACAAATACGGAGGTTCTACTATCTCATTTATCAATTTCTTTAAGAGAATTTTCACAAATTCTTGAATCAAAAAAAGACAGAAAACGAATGAGATTTCGTCTATATAATAGAAAAATTTAAAAGAATCTTTCTCATAAGCAGTTGGTTTTGGTTTACCGCCCTTCGTTTCAACGAGGGGCTATTTTTTTACCACTGACCTACGAATTGCATTTACTTCTTTTTCTGTAACTGGACCAGCTTTGTTTCCAAAATGAGTTCGTATATAAGTTAAGATAGAAGCAACTTCTTTGTCAGATAAGTATGAGAAGGATGCCATTGGACTAAAATAGCTTTCATCTTGCACCTCAATAGGCTCATTAAGCCCCTTTAGCACTATTAAAATCAATCGCTTTTTATCACCTGTTGTATAATCAGTACCAAAAAGAGGAGGCGTCATGCGAGGAACTCCCCCACCGTCACTTTGGTGACAGGTTAAACAATATTTTTGGTATAGCTGTTGCCCACTTAATGGATTAACTTTTCCTTGTGCTTGACTTGATAATCCCAGGAGTATTGGGATGAGTATTGCAATTAAATAAAGACGACTCACAGTACTTTATTTTGGTACATATGAAATTTTCCAAACCCAACCTTTTGCGTCATCTGAAACTAATAATGACCCATCAGCAGATTGAGCAAGACCGCAAGGCCTGTGTTGAGCTTCCCGAGGACTCATCACTTTCCCTTTTCCAGTAAACCCATCGGCGAATACCTCCCAATCACCAGTGGGTAGTCCGTTTTTCATGGGTAGAAAAACAACATAAAAACCCTCCTGGTATTCTGGATTTCTATTCCAGCTGCCATGAAAAGCTATGAAAGCCCCATTGCGGTATTTTTCTGGAAATTGCGTGCCAGTGTAGAATAAGAGTGCATTAGGTGCTAGGTGGCCAGGAAATGCAGCTAAGGGTGAAATTGCCTGCGGAGCTCCTTCTTTATTTCCATCTCCTCCAAATTCAGGGGATAAAATTTTCTTATTCTTGAATTGATCCCAATAAACATAGGGCCATCCTGCATCCTGCCCTTGTTTTAATCTGTAAAAAGTTTCTGCTGGCAACTCTGCCCCTGCTTTGGCATCATAAAGCTGGGGAAAATGTTGGTACAACAAATCGCGACCATGCACAGTAACATACAGGTCATTTACCTCATGATTCCAATCCAGCCCGACAACATTTCGTAGCCCTGTTGCGTATCGAGTGCCTTGTGCATATGTTTGATTAATAGCATCGGTTGAGAAACGCCAAATTCCCCCTGCTGAATCCAAAATTGGACATGGCATACGACCTGGAGACCCTGCTTTTCTGTCCTCTACTTGGCAAATATTAGAAGGGGCTCCAATATTGACATAGATGTACCCCTTATTATCCAGCGTTATGGATTTGGAAGCATGTTGTCCCTTATCCACTAAACCAATTACAATACGTTCAGGATTAGTTGGTGAAACAGGTGTAAAGTTCTCGTCGAGTTTATATCGAAATAGGGCATTATTTGATGAAGCATACAGATAATGATCTTTTATAGCAATCCCCGTTCCTATGTAACTGCCAAAAAGTAAACTATCCTCGTAAACGCCATCATGGTTTTTATCTTTCCATAGAATGATACC